>Ga0247814_10000044_pt1 | contig 128309 bp, 109 predicted proteins | sample UWRJL179409R1_FD_179947 | JGI IMG/M metagenome (GOLD analysis project Ga0247814, IMG submission 179947) | Plant litter microbial communities from Arlington Agricultural Research Station in Wisconsin, United States - UWRJ-L179-409R-1 | ecosystem: Environmental > Terrestrial > Plant litter >... | reverse complement strand
CGAGGACTGACTTTGAATAGCTTAATGGTTGTTGCTTGATCTTCCTTTGATGTGACATAACCCACCTTGATATAGTAGCATGGCCATAACCATACTTTTTAGCTAATTTACGAGTAGTGGTGTCTCCAACCAAATACTCCGCGATGATCTCGTGTTTTTGTTTCTTAATATCCATATGGTTGACTTTTTGTCAACCTATTTTGAAACAAGTCAGCGGAGCAAAAATGAACAATTATTTCAATGGTTTAATAATCAACGACTTAAAGAAACTTTACAGCTAAATCTGCTGACGAATAAGTTGCGTCGATTTGCTCCGGTCAAAACTACAAACTGCTCTTTGCCAACTGCTTACTAAATAACCTGTTCCGCTTTGTTCCGCTTGCTCCGCCCCACGCACCGGAGCAAAACAGCACAGCAAAAACAACAAAAGCCCCCCCGATCGCTCAGGAAGGCCTTGCATTAAACAACCGAAAAAAGGTCTTACTATTCAGGGAAATCTATTTCCTCAAACATTTTGTAGTTATCAATATTGGTTGCCGGGGCAAAGAAGCAGATCACTTTCATTTCCACATCGCCGGTGTTTTTAAGCATGTGTACCTTGCCCTGCTCAAACAAAATAGCCGAACCTTCGCGTACGTCGCCAACCTCGCCTGCTATCATCACCTTGCCACTGCCTTTGATAATGTAGATCAGCTCCTCGCTTTGCGGATGCGAGTGTGCCGGGCGCACAGCCTGCCCGGGCAAAACCCGGATAACACAGCAAGACAAATGGTTGGCTTTAAGCGAATCTTCGCTGGCCAGCCAGCGCATAAACCTGCCCGGGTGCTCTACTTCGGGTACGTCAGCTTCGTTTATAATGGTCATATCAATATCGTATTAAACTGTTTTTAAAGTGCTTAAAATGGTTTGGCTTAAGGCAGCACCGTTTAAATTATAGTGCGCTGCCAGCTCGGCATAAGTGCCTGAGTGAATGTAATGCAAACCACCCTTGGTAGTTGTATTAATGGCGATAAGCTGCTGCGTGTTAATGCTGCTCTCCTGCTCAAACAAAACCTTGCGGAAATGCGACCACAGGTAGCCGTTATTCTGCTCGGCAATAAACACCGGCTTGCCTGCTCGGTATAACTCAACAATAGCATCGGCATCAATTGATGGCATATCAACCACATTGACTACAATGCCTTCTGCCTCCAGCTTTTGCGCAGCATCCAATGCCTCGTACACCCCGCGACCGGAGCTAACAATAGTAGCATCTGCATTGGCTGATGACTTAACATTATAAGCCTTACCAAACTCAAAGGCAAAATCAGCATCGTAAATAGCGTTAGACGGGGCTCTTAACAAACGCATATAGATCATGCCCTTGTTGCCTTCCATTATCCATTTCAACACGCCCAACAACTGCTGCGGACACGATACATTGATGATCTTTAGCTGCGCAACCTCGTTAAACAGCATCACGTCATCGTTACCCATGTGCGTAGCGCCGTTTGATTGGGTTTCCAGATCGGCAGCGGTAGCAACCATGGTGTAATCTAAACCATGGCCCTCGCTTAACCAGCCATCCGGTTCGGCAATAACCTCTAAACGCTCCTGGTGGCCAACGGCTATGCGGCGCATTACTTTCCAATCAAAGAACGGGCAGAAGGTACTTACCCAGGCGTTACCGCCTAGTATGGCAAATGCTTCGCCCAACAACATCATGTTTGATTCTGCCACACCGGCATTCAGCGCGCGGTACTTGTCAACAAAGCCAATACCCGATTGCAGGCCACTGGTAGATGCTAGGTCCGAATCGACAGAAAATACGCGTTCGTCCTGCGCAAAAGCTTTCATAGAAAGCTCTATTACTTTATTAGCGGCGTAAGGTTTCCCTTTTTCCAGCTTGGGCAATAGTGCTGCGTTGTATTTGATCTTTTTATCACGCACTGGTGCTTTTTGCGTTTTAACCGTAGTATTAATACTTTCAATTTTGTTTTGGGCGATACTAAGACCCATCTTTTCAGCCTGCTTCAGGATGGTATTCTTAACCTCAGCAAATTCCTCACCGCTTAGTTGGTTAAAGAATTTAAAGAAATCCAACTCGCGTGCAGTACGCTGGGCTATTTGCAGTTTATCTTCCTGATCCAGGATATCCGCAGCAATGGTGGCTTTGTGGGTATTCATGTAATCAGAAAGCCCGCCGTGCCCTTTAGTGGTTTTGCAGATGATAACTGTTGGCCTGCCATCGCGCTCACCGTATTTAAACTCCTGCAAGGCAGCGTAAACAGGTTGATATTTAGTGGCGTCAACATCAATTACCTTCCAGCCAAAGCTGCTGAAAGTGCCGCTCAAACTGTTATGCGGGAAGTGCAACGTGCTGGTAATATCCAGCTGACCGCCGTTATTATCAACCATTACGCACAGATTATCCAGGCGTTTAGCACCGGCATACATAACGGTTTCCCAAACGGGGCCTTCCTGTAACTCTCCGTCGCCGGTAACAGTATACACATCAAAGTTAGGCGAACGCTGGCCCGCAATTGCAAAACCCTGCGCCACACCAATACCCTGCCCCATTGGCCCTGTGGCTACGTGTACACCCGGCAATATAGGGCCGGGGTGCCCATTGAGTATACTTTTAACAGAGCGCGAATTTTTCAAAACCGCCTTGTCAAAATAACCCAGGTCTGAGTAAATAGATGCCAACGTAGCCACCGCGTGGCCTTTGCTCAGCACAAACATATCCTGATCCGTAGCCGTAGGCTGCTCTACATTAACATCAATTATACCGCCGTAAAACAGGCTCACCATAGGTATAGTTGCAGAAGATGCGCCACCAATATGGATAGACGTATCAACCGCGTGGCGGCACTGGTACAGGTTCAGTAATCTTATATCAGAATCCTTAACCTGCAGCAGGTGGGTGATCCCTTTATTTACCAACGATTTTTTATCCTCTAAATAGATCAAAACAGTACGTTTTAAATTTTAATAATCAAATTACATGATAGACCAGCCGCCATCAACAAAATAGGCAGCACCCGTTACAAACGACGCCTCATCTGACGCCAGGAAATACATTACATTGGCTACTTCTTCTGAAGTGCCCATACGTCCAAAAACACTTTTTGATCCCAGAAACTGCTCGGTAGCCGCAGGGTCAGGCGAATCATTGATAGAGCCTCTTAATAATGGTGTATCAATTGCACCCGGTACAACACAGTTAACGCGGATGTTCTTTTCAGCCAAATCAAACGCCATGCTGCGGGTTAAGGTATCAATAGCGCCTTTTGATGATGAATAAGCCGCACGCTCACCCACGGTACGGTAGCCTAATATTGAGCCTGTGTTTACAATAGCGCCTTTACCTTGCTCAAACATCATTGGTGCAAAAGCATTGGTCATGTAGTACATGCCTTTCAGGTTTATATCATACAAACGCGTCCAGTCCTCTTCGCTGCATTGCGTAATGCTGCCACGCACTTCTAAACCTGCGTTGTTAATCAATACATCAGCACGGCCAAAGCGTTGTTTTGCGGCTTCGGCTGCTTTTTGCACTTCTTCTTTGTTTGATATGTCGCAATGGCAATAAATTGCATTGGTACCTATCGCTTTTATCTTCTCAACAGCTATAGCGCCTTTTTCATCATTTATGTCGCAGATAACAATATCATATCCGTTTCTGGCAAATTTTTCAGCAGCAGCAAGGCCCAATCCCGATGCTCCGCCGCTTACTATCATTACTTTGTTACTCATATAGATTTTATTTATAATTTATAGTGAATGATATAGATTACATTCCGTTTGGTTTGGTAGCTACCTTTATAGCTCCTTCTTTTCTGCCTTCAAAAACATCCAGCGCGGTCGCAAAATCTTTCAGCGCAAAGCGATGCGTCATTAAAGGAGTAAGGTCAACACGGCCGTTTACCAGCAGATCAATAGCTTCCTGCGCTGTATTAGGATTGGCACGGTTGCCAATGAGTTCTACCTCGTCCAACACAATTCTCTTTATAGGAAGCGCGGGGTCATCATGCGGAATACCGATCATAGACACCACACCACCTTTTGATGCTGCCAAACAAGCCAAACGTATCGAGTCTGAAGTACCCGCGCATTCCAACACAGCCGGAACGCCCAGGCCATTGGTCAACGCTTTTATTTGTGCCAATACATCGCCTTCTTTATAGCTGATGCCTATAGCACCGAGTTCTTCTGCTTTTTTCAGGCGTTCGCCGCTGCCAACAGCCAAAATGCGACCTGCACCCAAAGCTTTAGCGCAAAGTATAGCCATTAAACCCTGCGGACCTGTGCCTAATATCAACACATCATCCCCCGGTTGTAAACGTGAACGTTTAACGGTGTATAAAGCAATACTTAATGGGTCAACACAGGCAGCATACTCCAGATCCATCCCTTCCGGAACTTTATAAATGCTTTTTACAGATGTACGCATGTACTGCGCATAGGCACCCGGCGTGTAGTGGCCGTATTGCCTGTGACCGCGTTCTTCATGACCGTAGTTTAAACAGTTATTAAAACGGCCTTTCATACAATTGGCGCAATAGCCACAACCGCAGTGCGAGATGCCGCAAACACGGTCGCCCTCTTTCCAGCCTAAGCTGAGGGATTTTGGGCCTGACTGTACAATAGTACCAGACCACTCATGGCCCGGAATGAACGGATATCCTGTTGGCCAAAAGCCGGGAAAATCTCCGTTTATGATATGTGGGTCTGTACCGCAAATAAAAGTTGTATCTACTTTGCAGATAACTTCATCAGCATCAGGCTGTGGTACGGGTACCGTTTGTATTTCAAAATCGCGGACGCCTTTTAATACAACGGCATCCATCTCTTTAGGTAAACTCATATTTATTTGATATTACTTTCAGGCACTATAGCAACACCCCTGAACGGAGAGCCTGAGCCACCTTTAATTTTAAGCGGTAAACCAACAAACCAAAACTCGTGCGCGGGTATCATATCTACCTGAGCCAGATTTTCAATGTTCAGGATCTCTCTTTCGCGGCATACAATGTGAGCCGGTTGTTCTTTAACCACAGCCACCTCGTTAAAACTGTCGATACTTGGCGCATCGGCGCCAATACTTATTGCACCCAGATCATTCAGATACTCAATAGCGCTTCTGTCAACACCCGGGTAATCACGGATGTAGCCAAAATTATCATTCCATTTTTTGTACCAGCCGGTGTAGTATAACACTACAGATTGTGGTTTGATGGTTACGCCTGTTTTGGCTATAGCTTCTTCAATATCAGCTTTGGTTATGTAGCTGCTTGGTTCTTTATGCGAAAAATCAAACCAAACGCCGGGCGCCATAAACCACTCTAAAGGCAGTTCGTTTATAGCGCGCGCATCTGGCTCGTTTACTACGTGATTAATCGCATCTACGTGCGTGTTAGAGTGATCGCACATGGTAAACCCAACTACTTTATACGAATAAGGTGGTTTGGTAAGGCCCATTTTTTGGGTTTCTTCGTGCGACAGGTGGTTCCATATCAGCGTGCGCTGATGGCCGATAAATGTAGGGTCGGTGGTTGCTATGGTATGGCTAAGGTCTGTTACCACACAGTCAATACCCATAAAGTTCATTTTTGTCTGCAACTTAAACGGCGGACAAAAGGCTTTCTTAAACATGTATAAATTCAGTTAATAGAAGGTTAAAAATTGTTGCGGCTTAATTACGCCGCATTTTATCTATCCGCGGCTTTATTCATAGCGATGGGTTTGAAACCCATCGCTATAACGATAATTTGGTTAAAATTTTCTTGACCACTCTTTTGGCCATCTTTCAATAACCACTTTTGTTTGGGTGAAAAACTCAATAGCATGGCGGCCCTGCCCATGCAAATCGCCAAAGAAACTTTCATTCCATCCGCTGAAAGGGAACTGTGCCATTGGCGCGGCCACCCCAATATTAATACCAATGTTACCTGCGTTAGCCTGGCTGCGGAATTTACGCGCGTTGGCACCGCTGCTGGTAAACAAGCAAGCCATGTTGCCATAGTTATTGCCATTGATAAAGTTTAAGGCATCATCAACAGTATCTAAAGAGATAAGGCTCATTACCGGGCCGAAGATCTCGGTTTTGATCACTTCGCCGCCCAATGGCAATCCTTCTAAAATAGTTGGAAGGATGAAGTTGCCTTTTTCAAAACCATTTATGCTGGCTTTTCTACCATCTAACAACACCTTGGCACCTTCAGCCTCAGCTTTGCCAATCAGGTATTCAACTCTTGATTTGCTGTCGGCGCTGATAACCGGGCCCATTTCGTTGGCTTCGTCCAAACCGTAACCGGTTGTTCTTTTTTTAGCAGCTTCGTATAAAGCATCTCTAATAATGCCGCTGTCGCCAACAGTAATAATGTTTGATGCAGCCAAACAACGCTGTCCGGCGCAGCCGTAAACGCTGTCTGTTATAATCTGTACAGACATATCAATGTCTGCATCAGGCAACACAACTACGGGGTTTTTAGCACCGCCCTGCGCCTGTACACGCTTGCCATTAGCGGCGCCACGACCATAAACATATTGCGCAATTTTAGAAGAGCCTACAAAGCTGATGGCTTTGATCAGCGGATGATCCAAAAACGCATCTACAGTTTCTTTACCACCGTGAACCAAGCTAATAACACCTTCAGGAAGACCGATCTGTTCAATCAATTTAAACACTTTCATCATGGTCAACGGCACTTTCTCTGATGGTTTCAGAACGAAAGAGTTACCACAGGCAATAGCGTATGGAAGGAACCAAAAAGGGATCATCCCCGGGAAGTTAAACGGAGCTATACAAGCACAAACACCTAAAGGTTGACGGATCATAAACTCATCAACACCACCTGCAATATTTTCTGAAAACTCACTCTGGATAAGCATTGGCGTACCGCAGGCTACCTCAACGTTCTCAATAGCGCGCTGTATCTCACCGCGCGATTCGGCTAATGATTTACCGCACTCCAAGGTGATGGTTCTTGCAATATCTTCAGCATTTTCTTCAAGCAGTTGCTTTAGTTTATACAAAGGTTGCACTCTTCTCATCACAGGCACTTCTCTCCACAGTTTGTAAGCTTCGTGTGCTGCCTTTACCGCTGTATCAACGTCAGTTGCCGTACCAATTCCGTAAGGCACCTTGCCTAAAATTTCCTGTGTTGCGGGGTTTATTACGTCGGTGGTGCTGGTTTCCTTACTGGCTACCCATTTGTTATTAATGTAATTGCTTAAAACTTCCATGATTTGTTTTTAGATGATGGATGAAGCATATGGTTACTCATATGCTCCATCCATTTTATTATTTAGTTTTTAATAGAATTTTAGATAGTTTTTGGATCAAATTTGTAATCAAGCTTTGCCATAAAATCTCTTGAGATCTTAGCCGCTTCTAAAGGCGTATAAGGCGGCTTAACCCGGTTGTCGTAATCCAGCTCAAACATTACCATACCTGCCATTTTTTTCTTACGTTTTTCTATCATATCCATTATGGTAGCTAGCTGAACCTTGCCTTCGCCCAACGGAGAGTACCCCAGGTAGCCGTTGTCGCCACCGGCAAAATCTTTCAGGTGAACGTGCTCTATCAGGTCCATAAAGTCTTTACAGATCTTTACTGGGTCGCCGCCACCTTTTTGTATCTGGCCCACATCGGGTCCAAATTTCATGTACCGCGTATCTACATTCTCCATTATGAAGTAGATCTCCTCTTCGGTCTCAATAGGGGTGCCTGTATGTGGGTGCAATGCAGCAACCAGGCCTTCTTCTTGCGCTACCTTACCATACATATTCATAGAGTCAACAAGATTCTTTTTGTAGTTCTTGTAGTCATACCCGCGACGGCTGCCGCCTGCGCAATATTCAATTACTTTACCGCCGTTGGCTTTAAGTATTTTACACCAGCGCCTAAGTTTATCAGCCTCGGCTTGCGTTTTAGCCGGATCAAGTACATCGTGCGTACAAAAAGCAGATACAATAGGCACCTTATATTTTTGTACTACCTGGGCAAAACCACCGGGTTGTTTTTCAAACTGTTCCATTACCTGGCCAAAGGTTTCAAAAGAATGAAAACCTAACGAGGCGATGTCTTTTAACGAAGCTTCTAAAACGTCGCCGCCGTAACCCCAAAGTATAAAAGTTGAACCTATTTGAAGCTTGCGTTTCTTTGCTTCCTCAAAAGCAAAGCCCGGCGCAACAAGTGCTGCCGCGCCTGCCATACCTGCCAATCGCATAAAGTCTCTGCGATTAAATGAATCTAAATTTTCCATGGTATAAAATTTAATATACTTACTTACCGAATGTTACTAACGCGGTGCCGCCTAACAATAGCAAAGCGCCGCCAATTTTTGTATATGATATTGGATCAGCCTGCTCTGCAAACCATCCGTAGTGTGAAAATACTAAGCCTGATATTACCTGTGCGGCTACCATTAATACAGTAGCGCGGCCCGGGCCCAATATTGGAAAAGCGTAAGCTATACCAAATACAAGCGCACCACCCATTACGCCCGCAGTTAGCAGCCACTTTGGCACTTCGCTTAAGCGTGAAAACACAGCGGGCTCCCAATGCGTAAAGCCAATAATAATAGCGGTGCAGGCACCAATGGTCCAAAAAATAGCGTTGCCCATTTCCGCGTTTTTTAGAATAGAGCCAACCTTACCATTCATGGCAAGGTGCAGGGTTAGCACAAACCCGATAACAAGCATCAGAGCGATCAAAGAAAATTTCATGTTCTCAAAAATTTAAGTTAGGTTAATTGGTTTAATTGGTATTTATTGAAATTGGTTTCAAATTGTCAAAGTACACATTTTAACCGCCTTAAGCTCATTGATGCTTTTGACCGCGCAAAGCACCGTTAGTTAAAATATAACGTAAAAAATTGTAAGCAATTGTTGGTTTATTTTGAACAACTGTGTTATGCCCACCATATCACGTTTGTCATTCTATTCCAAATTTCATGTATTAAAATAGAAATAATTTCCAACCAATTCGCAAAAAGTAATACTATAGTAACATATATTTAAAAAAAAGAATGCCGATATTGTAGATTTTATATCTCTTGCTGATGAAACCACACCTGCTGAAAGTTCCGCATAAGCCCGAATCATCCTTTTCTGTTCACCAGAACAGGGATAAGAATTTCTATAACCAATGGCATTTTCACCCCGAAATTGAGTTGATATATATACATAAAGGGCGCGGGACAAGGTTTATTGGGAATGATGTACACCGCTTCGAGCCCGACGAGCTTTGCCTGTTTGGTTCTAACCTTGCCCACATGTGGCGCTGCGACCCTGAATATTTTGTAGAAGAATCAAAATTAAAGGCCGAAGTAACGGTGATATATTTTCAGCATGATTTTTTGGGACCTCAGTTTTTTAACACGCCCGAATTAAAGAACATTGAAGCGCTGTTGGAGAAAGCCAAACAAGGCATAAAAATAACCGGCAGCACCAAAGTGCAGGTAAAAGCCCTGATAAAAAAACTTGCGGAAGCCAGCGGCCTGGAACGGATAACGCTTTTGCTAAACATTTTAGAAAAGATTGCAACAAGCAAAGAGCGGGAGTATATTAACACCATTTATCAGCCCGAAAGAATTGAATGGCAGGAAGCCGACCGCTTGAATAAGGTTTTTCAGTACATATCAGATAATTTTCAGAAAAAGATTACGCTTGAGGAGATAGCATCAGTAGCTAACTTGAGCGCCAAGGCGTTTTGCCGGTATTTTAAATCAAAAACCCGCAAAACCCTGCAGGATTTTCTGTTGGAAGTAAAGGTGGCCCATGCCTGCAACCTGATACTGGAAAAAGATATGACCATTTACGAGGTATGTTACGATAGCGGCTTTAACAACTTATCCAACTTTAACCGCTACTTTAAAAAGTTGATGAACAAAACCCCGCTGGAATTTAAAAAGGAGCATAGTATGCTGAGGGAGGTGCGGTAATCAATTATAAATTCTTTTTTAATTTAATTGCACGCAAACAACTACATTTATAGGATGTTGTTTTTAGTCTACACAATAACTTAATTGCAACCCGATAGCATAGTTTTTAATGCCTGAGAATAATAAAATAAGTTCAGAGTTGCCTTTTTTGCGTGGTGGCGGTGCCATGGGTGAATTAATGAGAAAGTTTGACTGGCAATCTACTGAATTGGGGGCGCCGCAGGATTGGCCACTTCAGCTGAAACAGCAAACCGGCATTATGCTTAACACACCCTCGCCCATGATGATTTGTTGGGGGAAAGATCTTATTCGTTTATATAACGACGCTTGCATACCGATTTTAGGGCCAAACAGGCATCCGCAAGCCTTGGGTGTTACGGTTTATGAAACCTTTGCCGGAGGGCAGGATACCGTTAAGCCTTTGTTTGAAAAAGTTATGCGCGGCGAGGCGGTAGCCTTTCAGGATTTTAAGTTTAAATTAAACAGGAACGGGCAGGAGGAAGACGTTTACTTTGATTTTTCGTACACGCCAATTACCGATGAGGAAATGAAGATCCACGGTATGTTGGTAATATGTACAGAAACCACTGCCAAGGTAATGGCTATTGAGGGCATGCGTGCTGCGAATACCGAAATATCCAGATCAAACCAGGAACTTGAAACAGACAACAAGCAATTGTCATCCAACCAAAAAGAATTACGTAAAATAGTTTATGATCTGGCAGAAAGCGAACATAAAATACGCTCTATAATTGAAAACGCGCCATTCCCGATTGGTGTTTACATGGGCAGGGAATTGCGGGTGGCTTTTGCTAATCAGGCTATTATTGATGTTTGGGGTAAGGGCCCGAATGTAATTGGCAGAAGGTATGCCGAGGTTTTACCGGAACTGAGTAACCAGTCGGTTTATCAGCAGTTAGATGATGTGTTTACTACGGGTAACCCCTTTCACGCCCGTAATCAGCGTATTGACCTGTTGGTTAATGGTGCTATGCGCACCTATTATTTTAACTATAGTTTTACTGCCCTTGCTGACCAGCAAGGAGCGATTTATGGTGTGATGAACACGGCGGCAGATGTAACGGATGCGGTATTGGCGCGACGGGAAGTGGAAGAAACGTCTGACGAACTTGCGGCGCTCAATGAAGAACTTGCAGCCTCAAACGAAGAATTACAAGCCATTAATGAGGAACTGGCAACCACAAACGAAGAACTGAGCGAAAGCAGACGGCAGTTGGAAACCGCCAATGAGGAACTAGCTACAAGCGCTTCAAGATTACACATGGCTATAGAGGCCACCAATCTGGGTACCTGGGAATATATCCCCGCAACGGGCGAATTGTATTGGTCTAAAGAGTTACGGGAGATTTACGGTATAGCCGAAACAGCATCGGCTACGATGGAGCAATTTGCAGCACATATTCACACCGAGGACGCTGCGTGGGTGCAGGCGCAAATTAGCGAAGCTATGGACCCGGTTACCGGAGGGCGTTATGACCTTACTTACCGCATTGTAAGGTTTGACAATAATGAAACCCGTTGGATAAAAGTGCAGGGCACAGTTTTTTTTGATGGAGGGCAAGCCACAAGGTTTATTGGAACCGCCTTTGATATAAGCGAACTGAAAGAGGCCGAAGAAAAAACGGCAAAGCTGGCAGCTATCATCACCTCTACAGATGATGCAATAATCAGTAAAACATTTGAAAGCATAATCACGAGCTGGAACACATCTGCCGAGCGCATGTTTGGTTACAGTGCAGATGAAATGATTGGCGAAAGCATTTATAAGCTTATACCCCCTGACAGGCTGGAGGAAGAGCCGCTTATACTTTCAAGATTAAGAGCCGGCGAGCGGGTGCAACATTTTGAAACCAAAAGATTAACCAAAGAAGGTAAACTAATAGATGTTTCAGTGACTGTATCGCCAGTGAAAGACTCAGAAGGAAACATTATTGGCCTGTCAAAAATAGCACGGGACATTACTGAAAGGAAGCTTGACGAAACGCGAAAGAATGATTTTATAGGCATGGTAAGCCATGAGTTGAAAACACCTTTAACGTCTTTAAGCGCCATATTACAGGTGGCGAAAGCTAAACTCAACAATACCAACGATGCATTTCTCTCTGGCGCCATGCAAAAAGCTAATCATCAGGTAAAACGCATGAGCACCATGATAAATGGCTTTTTAAATATCTCCAGGCTTGAGTCAGGCAAAATACAGATAGATAAGCAGCCTTTTAATATTGAGACCCTTATTAATGAAGTGGTTGACGAAATGAAGGTTACCGCCACAACGCATACCATAAACGTAGACGGATGCGCACCTGTTGAGGTAAATGCCGATCAGGATAAAATACAATCTGTTATTTCTAACCTGATAAGTAACGCTATTAAATACTCGCCGGGCGGAACACTGGTAAATGTTGGCTGCAAAACATATAAAACCGAGGTTGTAGTAAGTGTAAGCGATAAAGGCATAGGTATAAAGCCAGGCGATGCTGAGCGAATCTTTGATCGTTATTACAGGGTTGAAAGCAGGGATACCCGCCATATCTCTGGCTTTGGTATTGGGCTTTACCTTAGTGCCGAAATTGTAGAGCGCCACGGAGGCAGAATATGGCTTGAAAGTGAAAGCGGAAAAGGATCAACCTTTTATTTTAGCTTGCCGCTTGCAGACTAGCTAGATGTGACAAAATTATTTCTTTCTATGCTATAATACTCACGTGCTTTTTTAAGGCCGGTTGCTATAGCAATGCCTTCGTCGCCGCCTCCTTTTAGCATCTCAAGCTATCTCCGTTGCCTTTTCCCTTATTTTTTTCGGTTGATTTTTATAAGATGGCGGGTATTCGCCGTTGTACCAGGGCATGGCTCCTTCTTTTTAGTTGGCAAAAGTTAAAGCAAAATCAAAGTATATAAAGTATTGCTGCTCCATCAGAAGCAGCAATACTTTGTACTTTCAAAGCTATTCTTGGTCTACGGGTTTTTGCTGTTCGTTCATCTGATGAGCCAAAGTGCTATCAGGTATAACGTTAGATGCATTTACCTGAAGTTTGTTTTTGAAACCAGATATAATACGGTCTTCTCCTGCCATCAATGCTTCATAACCGTCTTTAGCAACATCAGCCGGGTTTGCCATAGCTTCTTTATCCTGTATGGCCTTGCTTTCATTCATTCCCGCTTTATTAAAAAAGTCAGTATCCGTTACACCGGGCAATAAGGCCGTAAAGGTAATTCCTGACCCTTCCATTTCTTCCCGAATTGCTGAAGTGAAAGACAATACAAATGCTTTTGTAGCATGATACACCGCCTGCCACGGGCCGGGAAGTTTGCCTGCTATAGAGCCTAAGTTTAAAACTTTCCCCTCGCCACGCGGTAACATTTGCTGCACAAAATGTTTGGTGAGTATTACAGTAGCGCAGGTATTAAGATGAATAATATTTAATTCGCTTTGAATATCATTATCCTTAAATAAGCCATAAACACCTTGCCCGGCGTTATTCACCAATACATCAACCTGTTGATCTACTTCCCTGCAAAGTGCAAAGGCATCATCCATTTTTGATAGATCCTTGGCAATTGTGCTTACTTGTACCCCCAGGCCGCGCAACTCATTTGCGGTATCGTCAAGCTCATTTTCATTCCTTGCTACAATTATTAGGTTATAACCATCCCTGGCAAATAACTTTGCTAATTCTTTACCTATACCGCTGGTTCCGCCGGTAATAAGAGCTGTTTTATTTTTATTTTCCATAGGTATTTTTGTTTATTCGCCGGGTTTAAGCACTACTTTAACACAGTCCTCATCTTTTTCATCAAATATTTTATAGCCGTGAGCAACCTGACTTAATGGGAGTGTATGCGTAATTATATCATCCAAAACCACTTTTTCCTCTTTTACCAGATCTATTAAATGGTCTATGTAATTTAAAACAGGTGCCTGGCCCATCTTTAAGGTTATGCCCTTGTCAAATATTCTGTGCAGCGGGAAGTTATCATAAGGCGAGCCATACACGCCCATAATAGATACTGTACCCATACGGCGAACGGCTTTAAAGCACAGGTCTAATACCTTCATGCTGCCTTTTTCAAAGTTTACTGTTGCTTTAACTTTGTCAAAAAAGTTGCGCTCGGGCTCAAAGCCAACCGCGTCTACACAAACGTCGGCTCCGCGACCGCTGGTCATGGCGCGGATAGCTTCTACAACGTCAACTTCGTTAGGGTTAAGGGTGTCTACTTTATTAACCGCCTTAGCTTTTTCAAGCCGGTAGTTAAGCGGATCAATAGCAATTACCCTGCTTGCCCCATTTATCCATGCGGCTTTTTGCGCCATCAAGCCCACCGGTCCAGAACCAAAAATAGCCACCACTTCGCCGCCTTTCATCTGCGCCCAGTCAATAGCCGACCATCCCGTAGGGAAAATATCAGTAAGAAACAGCACCTGCTCATCGCTCATGTTTTCGGGCACCACACGCGGACTAATATCAGCGTAAGGAACACGCACATATTCTGCCTGGCCGCCAGAGTAACCGCCATACAGGTCGGTATATCCAAATAATGCGGCACCTTTTTCATCCATCAGGTCGCCGTTGGGGCCATAATGTTTGTAATTGGAGTTTTCGCACGCCGGCGATGCGCCGTGATTACAAAAGAAGCACTGCCCGCAAGCAATTGGGAAAGGCACCACCACGCGGTCGCCCTTTTTTAAATTTTTAACTTCGGCACCAACTTCTTCTACAATTCCCATAAATTCATGGCCCATTATCATAGGCTCAGGTTGCGGTACTGCCCCACTCAGGATATGGAGATCAGAGCCGCAAATGGCAGTTGATGTTACTTTAAGTATTACATCCGTAGCCTGTTCTAAGCGCGGATCGGGCATGGTGTCATAGCGAATGTCGCCAGGTTTGTGAAATACGGCTGCTTTCATATATAATAATTAAAAATTAATAAAATTTCTTTTTATAGTATTTTAACAAACAAAAATTGATTTGTTTTTAATATATAAGAAAATATATTTAATACAAATTGATTAAAAATGCAAACCGGGCACGGATTTTATTGTATAGTTATAACGTATAATAACAACATGGATACATCAAAAAACATACAGAGAGACGGCAGTAATTTAAGCCCCTGGCAAACGGGGGTTTCCGCATTGCCTGATAACAAAATATCAAACGTAGTGGGGATATACGATTGCCTTATTATAGGAGGTGGTATCACCGGGCTTACTGCCGCGCTACAACTACAGCAGGCCGGTAAACAAACTATATTAGTTGAAGCTAAAAGTATAGGTTTTGGTACTACCGGCGGTACAAGCGCACACATTAACACATTTGCCGATACGACTTATACAGAAGCAGAAAGCGCGTTCGGCGAAGAAGGGGCGCAACTTTTTGCTGATGCTATTCTGGAAGGATTTAGCATGATTAAAAATAATATCGATACTTATCGTATCGACTGCGATTACCAAACCAAGCCAGGCTATCTTTATGCGGAGGATGATGAGCAGGTTAAACAACTGGAGGATATTTATAATGGTGCTTTAAAAGTTAAAGTTGCTGTAGCATATAGCGAAGGGGTGCCAACCCCGGTGGCATTTAAAAAAGCCTTGCGTTTTGACGGGCAGGCGCAGTTTCATCCCATAGCATACTTGCATGGCTTAACAAAAGCATATGTTCAATCGGGGGGTATTATTAGTGAGAATATCCGTATTCAGGAAATAAAGCAGGAGGACGGCGTACACACTGCCGCTAACATCCGCGCCCGGAATGTGATCTATGCAACTCACCTGCCACCAAATATTAACCTTTTCAATTTCGAGTGTGCCGCTTATCGTAGTTATGTGCTGGCAGTTGAGCTTACCGATGATAAGTACCCCGAAGCTTTGATATATGATTGTCAGGAGCCATACCATTATGTGCGCACGCAGGTAATTGACGGGCAGCCTCTATTGTTAGTTGGCGGAGAAGATCACAAAACAGGCCATGGTGATCCCGAAGAGGCCTTTGCCACTCTGGAAAAGTATGTAAGGCAATGTTATAACGTATCGTCGGTTAAGTACAGGTGGTCAAGTCAATATTACATCCCGGTGGACGGCCTGCCTTACATAGGCCAGTTGCCTTTAGCAGCTGATGGTATTTACTGTGCTACAGGTTACAACGGTAACGGCATGATGCTAGGCAGCATAGCGGGTAAAATATTAAGCGATATTGTACAGGGTAAAGAAAGTAAGTATGCCGATTTATTCAGCCCCGCAAGAATTAAACCGGTAGACGGTTTTATGGAGTTTGTTAAAGAGAACACTGACGTTGCTTACCACTTTATTGCCGATAGGTTTAACTTTAAAGATGCAGAAACATTGAACGAGGTTAAACCCGGCATGGGCAAATTAATTGAAGTAGACGGGAAAAAGATAGCTGCTTACCGGGATGACTACGGTACCGTACACACGCTAAGCCCGGTTTGTACCCATGCGGGCTGTATTGTAAGCTGGAATGGCGAAGAAAGAAGCTGGGATTGCCCTTGCCACGGTGCCCGTTATGATATTGACGGTAATGTATTAACAGGCCCTGCAACACGTAATCTTGCTAAATTATAGAACTAAGCCGATGGAACTTAACGATAAAACTATTGTAATTACCGGTGCTTCAAGCGGGGCCGGGCGCGCAGCGGCAATTGAGTTTGCCCGCTATGGTACCAACCTGGTGCTTGCCGCACGAAATGAAAACGCCTTAAACGAAGTAAAGGATGAATGCGTAGAATTGGGTGCTGATGTATTGGTAGTTCCAACAGATACAAGCAGTGCGCAGGCCATGATACTGCTTGCTAATGCGGCAAATGATATTTTTGGAAGTATTGATGTTTGGATAAATAATGCGGGTGTACTTGCGGCAGGCGATTTTGACCATACGCCAATGGCCGTGCACGAGCAGGTTATAAAAACTAATTTGTTGGGCTACATGAATGGGGCACACGCTGTGCTGCCTTTTTTTAAGGCGCAGCAGCATGGCGTACTTATCAATAATATATCAGTTGGTGGGTTCGTTCCCGTTCCGCATGGCGCCGGTTATACAGCCTCAAAATTTGGTTTGCGGGGCTTTATGCAGGCTTTAAAAGGCGAGTTAACTCCGTGGCCAAATATCTTCGTTTGCGACCTTTTCCCGGCTTTTTTAGACACCCCTGGTATACAACATGCGGGAAACTACACGGGCAAGGCATTGAAACCTGCTCCACCCGTTTATGATCCTAATCGTCTTGCGCACGCTATGGTTGATGTTGCCAAAAACCCAAAAGCGAACACATATGTAGGCAGTGTTTCCTTGTTATTAAAGGCCGGCCATGCGCTTTTTCCTGCATTAATGACTAAGATAACCGGCATGGTAATACGGAGATACCTTAACGGCGCAGAGCCAATAGCGTTAACCGACGGCAATGTTTTTACAACGGTTAATTACGGCATGAGCAGCCACGGAGGGTTTGGCCTGCCGGGTAAACCCAAAGTGCACCGTAAATATATAGTGGGTGCCATGCTGGCCGGATTGGCAGCGGGGTTTTTGTTAAGCAGACGCAGCAGCTGAAAACTATTAAACAAATAAGCCCCTGAGTATCTCATCAGGGGCTCTATAAAACGGATAAATTATAATGTACTACTTCTGGGTATTTGCCCAGGTTGCACCTTCTGTTGATCGTCTCCATTTGAAGTAACCATCAAGCACCTTTAAAGATTCTGCACTGGGCACGGGCCCGGCATGCGGCGTTTGGGCGAAGTACATTACGTTATTGCCGCTTGCCGAATTGTAAGCAGGCCACTTGGGCATTCCGGCACCGTTGGGGTCGCCATATTTGGCAAAATTTGTCCAATAGGTACCCATGGCATCAGAAATTTCCGGATCTGTTTTTAGGGCTTGGGGGCTGGCGGTATTAAGCGTGCCAAACACGTATGCTACTTCTTGCCCGTGTTGCGATCCATACCCCTCGCGCGGCGAGCCCGCAGCATAATCCGGGTGCTGATCAAAATAATAATAGTAAACCTTTGATTTACCCCTGTTGGCTACCAGGTTGGCCCATGCCCAGGTTTGCCAGCCAAAGGCGGCATCGCGGGCCAGATCACGGGCGGTTTTTTCCACCTTACCGTTTCCGGCAGGGTACGCCTTAACAAGGTCGTCGGCATATTTGCCGTATCTTCCTTTTACGCCTGTTACGTATTCTTCAACAGTTTTTGGCGGCGAAAAGCTGGCGCCTTCGTCGGAGTTATAGCCCACCAGTATAGGTGTTTCATTATATTTTCCTGCTTCGTAAAGTTTGTGCTGATCGTCCGGTATAACTTTGCCATCAACAATGGGCCAGGCAAGCCCACGCACAGCAGGCAGTTTATCGGCATCAACCTTACACAGATCCGCAATTGAAGCAAAGCCCGCGTCTTTAAGGTATGCGGCACCGGCAGCTTCGGCATCTTTAAGGCGCTTCATGTTTTCGCCCGGGAAGGTTATGGCCCGTGATGGGCCGAAAGATCCACCACTTTGCGATATGGCCCCTTGAAATAAGCCTTTTGCCAGTGGCGACGCACACAACTGACTAACAGCAATCCCTCCGGCAGACTCACCAAAAATGGTTACTTTGTTTGGGTCGCCACCAAAGGCTGCTATATTTTTCTTTATCCATTCCAAGCCTGCTATCATATCCAGCAAACCATAATTGCCCGATACTTTATCCGGGTTTTCAGCACTTAATTCGGGGTGCGCTAAAAAACCCAGTTGCCCAACGCGATAAGCTATTGATACTAATACCACTCCCTTTTTTGCCAGTTTCTCGCCGTTGTAGTTGGTTTCAGAGGTAGCGCCGGCATTAAAGCCGCCACCGTAGATCCAAACCAACACCGGCACTTTCTCTGTAGCAGATTTTGCCGGTGTCCAAACGTTAAGGTACAGGCAATCCTCGCTTTTGCCTGATGGTATGTTACCGCCCTGTATAGGGCCGGGTGCAAATTTATCGGCTGCGCGTACACCTGTCCATTTAGCGGCAGGCTGAGGTGCCTTCCACCGCAGGTTGCCAACAGGCGGCGCGGCAAACGGTACGCCTTTAAAAACGGTAAGGTTTCCTTCGGTAATGCCTTGCAAGGTGCCTTCAGTAACTTTTACGGTTGAAGGTTGCGCGTATGAAAATGTTGCCAATAGTATTAAGGCAAACAATGTAGTTAAATGCTTCATGTGGGTTTTATTGGTTAAACAAAGCTAATTAATTTGTTAGTAAAGTTTAGCATGATTAAGTTTTTGTGGGGTTGAAAAACTTAATCAGTTACTGCCGCTGTTTCACAAATTTATAAAAGCCAATGATACAAATGAAACTGTGATTGCAGCATCTTATTTGTTATCAAGCAGTTGCATTTTTAGTTGGAACAAACTGAAACTACTTTTAAGTCAGGATGATTAACTATGAATTTTATATAAACATCTTATTATTAAATAATTACTAATTTTAAGAATTTGCAATTTTTTTTGAAACACTTTTTTGCAATGGTGCGTAGCCAATAGCGTGTATTTATGTGCGATGCGGATGCAGAAAGTGGAGTACTAAAGTTTCCCACTCTTCATCTAAAGACATGGCAGGGCGTGTTTGTTTTGCCCTATTGTACCAGTAATCCGCATTCCAGATATCGCCTTCTTTACGGTGCAGGTAGGCATGTACCCAGGCCGATGCGCTATCTGTTTGGCTGTCAACCTGCGCATGTGCCCTTTGCCAATCGCCTTTGCCATCATACCAAAGGCTTTTTAACTGTACGGAAAGGCTGTTATTGGGTTGCGCTGAATTTAGTGAAGTTTTAAAATCTGCTAATGTTTTCATTGTGGGGGTAGTTTATTTAACGGCGGACATTGAGGATGCTGCAATATGCTGTTTGCAATTAAACGCAGCCGCATTTAAGTTGTTTTTTCTCCTAATTAAGCCATACACAATATAGTAATTCCGTATGTGGTAAGCAATCAATCAGGCTTATTCCTTCCGCATATTTATTAGCATCCCCACCAAGTTTGATGATCCCTGGCTTTGTTTCCTAAACAAATATATTAACAGGTGCAAAAGCGTATTCAATGCCGCTTAGCATGTTTTTATAGCGTCGCGTATCGCCAATCGCCATAATTAAAAATGATTTATGAAACTATCAAGTACATTTAACGTTGTGTTTAAAGTAAGTGCCACAAAACCAATGCATTTCCTCAACCTAAAATCGCCAGCCGAGATAAAAAATATTTTGTGAAGCATGAATAGAGAGAGCCGAAACCAGGCATTAGCCCAAGCAAACCAAGTTTTGACCACTCGGGTAGAGGATGGGGATAAAAGTATTGTGGCATTACAGCGCGAAAACGCTGATCTCCGTTCAGAAAAGATAACCAGGCAGAAATTTACAGATAGATTGACCTTGCAAAACAAGAAAGCAACTATCAAGTTAGCTTCCTTAAAGAGAACGAAGAACCTCCATGCATTCATCAGCCAGGTCAACCAACATATTTTCCGCGTAAACGACGAAGGCAAACTATTTCAAAACGCTTGCCGCATCGCTATCAAATTCGGGAAATTCCAAATCGCCTGGATAGGGTTGTTCAAAGAAGATAACCGGCTTATTGATATTGCCGAACAGATAGGGATGCCGGAGGAAGATATCCAGTACTTTGAAAACTTGCCGTTATTAAAAAATGGTCCGCATGATCAGCTATTGCGTACTGGCCAACCTATTGTTTACAACGATATGTCTGTTGATCCGCAGTTTGATCGCTGGAAATCCGTTTTCGATAAGAAAGGCATCCGCTCCTATATGATTTTGCCAATCAGGAAGTCGGGCCAGATTATCGGTACTTTTAATTTGTACGCCTCGGAATTAAACTATTTCAAGAAAGAAGAATTAGCCTTGCTTAACGAAGTAACGGGCGATATCTCATTCGCCCTGAATATCTTCGAAAAAGACAAAAAACAGCAGGTCGCGGAACAACTTGTTATAGCCAATGAGAAACGTCACCGTTTGCTGATCGAAAAAAGCACCGATATGAAGTTGCTCATTACGGGCAAAAGGGAAATTATGTACAGTAGTCCAGCCATCAAATCCGGGCTTGGGTACGCTAAGGATGAATTGCTGAACTGCCCGGTTAGCCAAATTGTAAGTGCTGAAGATCAATCCCTTTTTAAAAGATTTCTTAATAAGGTGATGGGCCATCCTGGTAAGTCCTTTCATTTCCAGATTCAACTACTGCATGCCAATGGCAGTATGGTTTGGTGTGAAGGTATGCTCACCAATATGCTTAAAGAACCGGGATTGAATAGCCTGATAGCCAATTTCAGAAATATCTCTGAAAAGAAAGAGGCCGAGCAGCAACGGGAATTCGACAAGAACAACCTTAACGCCCTTATTAACAATACAAGTGACCTAATGTGGAGCCTGGACCGCAACTTTAACCTGACGACCGCGAATGTGTCATTTGATGCTATGACGACAGCCATGTCTGGTCGGAAAATAGAAAAAGGTAGTACTATTTTAAGCGCAGGTTTTACGGCAGAACAGCTAAGCAGATATAAAGGCTATTATAACCGGGTGTTTGCCGGTGAATCTTTTACCGAAACCGAATATACCGCGGCACCCTATGAATTTTGGTCTTATATTTCCTATTCGCCTATTTTTAAAAATAGGGAGATCATTGGCGCTGCCTGTCACGCGCATGATATCACTGAGATCAAACTCGCCGAACGAAAATTGGTACAAAGTGAGTCCCGTTTAAAAGAAGCGCAGGCGATTGCGCATATGGGCAACTTCGAGATCGATCTGCGCAGTAAAACGGAAATCTGGTCAGACGAAATGTATAATCTGTATGGCATAAATAAAGAAGAAGTGGTCGCATCATCTGATTTATACTATTCATTTTTGCATCCAGACGACCTGGCGACGGTTAAAGGTATTTATGATAAGTTGTTTTCATCTTTTTTGAACGGTTCGCTGGAATACCGATTCTTACGGGTTAACGGAGAGCTTCGTTATGGTTGCAGCGAAATAAAATTTGAGTTTGATGAGGATCATAACCCCATAAGATTTTATGGGGTTATGCAAGACATTACCGAGCGCAAACTGGCTGAAAAGGAAAGCCTGAAAATGATAAATGATATTATGCTCCGCAATAGCGATCTGGAACAATTTGGTTATATTATCTCTCATAACCTTCGGGCCCCCGTGGCTAATATTATCGGCGCATCCAATGCCTTGCAAGATGAAGATCTAACAACAGCAGATAAATTAATGTTGAACCAGGGTATAACTACATCCATTATGCGGCTTGACGACGTTGTTCAGGATCTCAATCAAATTTTGCAGGTGAAGAGCAATATCGAGGAAACCAGGGAAATGGTGGTTTTCTCAGAACTGGTAGAAGACATAAAGCAAAGTATAGCGAGTTTAATAAGCAACAGCAGCTTTGAGATTACTTTTGATTTTTCAGCTATAAACGAGTTTCTTACGCCGAAGGCTTACCTGTATAGTATATTCTATAACCTGATATCTAATAGTATTAAATACCGCAAACAGGATATTAAAACATTGATAACGATAGTGAGCATAAAACAACCCGGTACATTCCTATTGCTATTTAAAGATAACGGAATGGGTATTGATCTGGCCAAATCAGGTGACGATGTATTTGGTTTATATAAAAGGTTCCACCCGTTGATAGAGGGTAAAGGCATGGGCTTATTTATGGTTAAAACCCAGGTAGAAACTTTGGGAGGAAAGATCAGGATTCAAAGTAAGGTTGATGAAGGGACTGAATTCACCATCGAATTTCCGTTGATGGCAACATAATCTGAACGACTAAACTATAACGGCTTTTATCTTCCTTTGCGCGGCCACCGCGTCAAATCTTTCGAATCAACGCTCTTATAAACAGCTGTTGTTAAATAATTATGTTGCCAAATTCTCCGTACGCAATCGTGAAGTTTAAGCTCTTTAATTCTCGTATTAGTAAAAAATAATTCTTATTTATTAAAAACATTTAAATTATTAGGTGTTTATTATACACCCAAACAATTGGGTTTAACACACAACAATTAAAAAACAAAAATGGCACATTTAGAAGTAGAACCAAAAAAATCCACTCCATGGTTATGGATCATCGTAGCATTGGTAGCATTAGCTATCCTGTTTTTCCTGTTTAAAGGATGCGGAGGCGAGAAGACAGCAACAACCGCAGACTCATCTGCAACAACTGCAGATACAACCGGCGGCACCGTAATTGCCGCTACGCAACCTGATTGGAGCAAGGTAGACATGAATGCCCCTGAAACACCTGATGCGGACATTACAGATAAGGATGTAACGGTGCGTGGTAACAATGATTACACCATTTACAGTTTGGGCGAAGATATTTTATTCGCAACAGATCAAAATGCATTGCAACCAACTGCTGAAGGTAAATTAAAGCAGATAGCATCATCATTAAACAATCGTTTTAAAGGTGCTGTGATTGGCGTTTATGGAAACACGGATGCAACCGGCGACGCTGCACACAACAAGCAGTTAGGCGCAGACAGGGCCAACGTGGTAAAAGACTGGCTGATTAAAAATGGTGTTGAAGCGGATAAAATATCTGTTCAATCTTTAGGCGAAACTGAACCGGTTGCTACCAACGAAACATCCACAGGGCGTCAGCAAAACAGGAATGTATCAATAGTTGCATTTCCGGCAAAATAATTAAACACATTAAAACTAAAGTTATGGCATTTGAAGAGACTAACAATTATAACCACCTGGAAGAGCTTAATGGTAGCAATTACCAGATTGTAGAAGGTGAACCGGATATTACCGGTTGGAGCGTAATAGACGCACAAGGCAGAGCGATTGGTGAAGTAGACGATGTATTGTTTGACCCGCAGACGCGCGCTGTGCGTTACATTATAGTTGATCTGGAAAATAACGATCTGGAGATTGAAAACAGGAAAGTGCTTGTGCCAATTGGCATTGCCGAGTTATGGGAAGAGGATGAAGATGAGGATGACACTGTTGAAACGGATACGCTAGTAGACGAAAATAGCGAACTTGTTGAAAGAGAGAACACCGTAGTGCTTGAGGATGAGGACATTGAAGAGGTTGATGATGACGAGGAGTTTGAGGAAGTAGAGGACGAAATTGTATATCTGCCTACAGTAACCATTGACCATTTACTGGCGCTGCCTACCTATCAAAAAGGCGCTGTTAGTCCGGAAGTTGAAACTGAGATCAGAAATATATTTGAGTCGCCTGCGGAAAATACAGTTGTTCTTTATGAAAAAGAGAACTTCTATCAGCATGAGCATTTTAATAATAAGATCTATCCGAAAGACGATCAATCCAACTTTGATCAATCAGGTGAAACACCATCTAACCGCGATGGAGAAAACCGCAACATATTTTAGTAATAACGAAAGCTCGCCATTGGCGGGTTTTTATCAATTTTAATAAGCAAGGCCCCGGTTAGGGGCCTTGTTTATTAAATATTAACGGATAAGGTTATCCCAGAGATGTTTTTTTGCCTTTAAAATATTTTCAATTTTAATCCCATCATACCTGTACACCCCGTTAGACGCGCCAAGCCAAATGCTACCATCACGAGCTTCAAAAATCCCAAAAAGACCGCCTCCTGCTGATATAATTTTGGTTGCGACTGGCTTTTTACCAGACAACGATTTCCCGTCGTACCGCGAAAGTGCCCAACTGTCGCCATTATCGCTTTGCGAGGTAGTCCAAATGTTTCCTTTACTGTCTTCGTAAACATATTCAATATAATTCCGTGTGAAATTGGTAAATGATTTACCGTTGTAGCGCCAAAGGCCAAAGCCTCCGGCAAGCCAGATGTTGCCCTTTTTATCCTGTATTATAGAACGGATATTTTTAAAAGTTTCGCCGTACTTTTTGGTGGCGCTTGTATATGTTTTTTCGTCATAAACATATAGATCTTGCCATGTACCAAACCAGTATTTCCCTGCTTTATCTTGTAGGATAGCATTAGTAGTGTTATTGGATTGATTGATCAGCCACTGCGTATTGATGTTGCTAAACGGTTTTGGACCGAGTGCAGGGGCGGGCTGAATGCGCGGTGGCTCTTCATACGCTTTAAAACTCCGGAAAGTTTTTCCATCATAGCGGCTGGCTCCATCGCCGGTGCCGAACCAAATAATGCCGGCCCTATCTTCATAAATTTTAAAAACAGAATTACCTGCAAGGCCATCCTTAGTGGTGTAATTTTTAAATGATCTGCCATCATAATAATAAACCCCTGCGCCAACAGAGGCTAACCAAAGATTTCCTTTTCTATCTTCCAGAACATCCCAGAACCCATTCGAATTTATTTTACTTGTGAGATTGGTAAAAGATTTTCCATCATAACGCAAAATCCCTTCGGTTGAAATAAGCAACATATTGCCCTTACTATCCTGCCTTACGGCACGAACGGATGTAGCAGGCCCTGGGGTGCGGGTAAGCTTTTATCCTCAAATTGATTATTGTTTTTGGGCGAGTCTGTTTTATTTTGTGCATGGGAAGCAAAAAAAACAGACATTAATAACATGGTACAAACGTGTCGCATTTCATGTGTTTATTTTATTTATTGATCCTGTAAAAATTGATTGAGCGAAATTACTTTGACATATTTCCTTCTGAAGAATGCGGATTTAAATAAAAATGTAAACTTTGTAAATAAAATATTGACACTATGCACTTTAGTCGAAATCTGCTCTCCGGAAAACGCAGGTACCTGTTCGCGTTGGTTCTACTTCCGTTTATTGCCGTAATAAGTGTGGCTTTTACCATGACGAACGACGACGATTTTGATGTAGCCAGGCGGGAGGTTTTGCTCCGTAAGGTAGGCCATGAACTATTGTTACAGGCGGGCGATAGCACGTCGAGGGTGCTCCCGGTTGAAAAGATAGCAGAAAATGAATACCAGATCAGATTTGAAAAGGAGCTTACTTTTCAAACAGACTACCTTGTTAGTACTACTCAACGATTGTTATCCACAGACCCGCTTACGCGTGATTATATTGTTAATGTACTGAACTGTGGCAATGCCGGTGTGGTATATGGCTACGCGATATCAAAATATGTAAAAGACGATATTATTGCATGTAAAGGAAGGAAACAACCCACAGCTTGTTACTTTATTAATATTAAATTTAAACCAACCGGCTTAAATACAGCAACCAGTGGATATCTTTTGGGTGGCCTTCCTTTTTTAGCATTTGTTGGCTTTTTGTTTTTCAGATCGGCTAAACCAAAAAGAGAAGAACCAAATACGCATGATACAGGTATGATAACTTTGGGTTCTGTGCTGTTCGACGCCAGGCAGCGTAAACTCATTATAAATGCAGAAACAACAGACCTCACCGCAACTGAAGCCCGTGTACTGCTTATTTTTGCATTGTCACCTAATGAAACTATTGCAAGAAGCCGGTTGCAAAAAGAAATATGGGAGGATGAAGGTGTTATAGTAGGGCGCAGCCTGGATATGTTCATATCAAAACTCCGAAAAAAACTGGAAATGGATTCGGCCATCAAAATTGTTGTTATACGCGGCAAAGGATACAGGCTGGAAATTTATTCATAGGCATATTGCGCTTTTTATTGAATGGTTTACCATGTGTAAATTAGCAATTTGTTAATTCGGGGTTATGGCCGACTTTGTTTTTTGTTAATCTTAAATCAACCCTTATCAAAATTTGATCAATTATTTAATGAAATCTTAATTTTAAGCAAGGTTCTGCTAAAACTGTGTTGTGATATTTGTGTTGTGATTTATGCATGGGTATACTCAACAGTACATTTAGTATGAAACAACTGTATCACTGCAAACAAGTATTTCTTTTTTTGTTTTGCATGGTCGTCTTCACCCCCGCCCGGGCCTTCTCAATACTTGCACACGAGGCAATAATTGATGCCACCTGGACCAGCAATATAAAACCCTTACTGCTAAAGAAATATCCCTCGGCTACGGCTGCTGATTTAAAACAGGCCTATGCTTATACTTACGGCGGCAGCCTGGTGGCCGATATGGGCTATATGCCTTTTGGCAGCCCTTACTTTACCAATTTGCTACATTACGTACGCAGCGGCGATTTTATAACCACGCTAATTGACGAAGCTGAAACGCTGGATGAATATGCTTTCGCGCTCGGCGCTCTGTCGCATTATATGGCCGATAAGTATGGCCATGCGCTGGCTACCAACCTGGCCGTTGCGGTAGATTACCCGGAACTGAAAAAGAAATTTGGCGATGTGGTTACTTATGATGATGACCATACATCGCACAGCAGGATAGAGTTTGCTTTTGATGTGATACAAACGGTTAAGGGTAACTATGCCGGTGCTGCTTATCATAATTTTATCGGCTTTGAAATTGCTACGCCGGTTTTGCAAAGGGCATTCGGCAAAGTATACGGACAGAACCTTAATACAGTGTTTCCTAATTTCCAGTCCTCCATAGCACATTTCCGCTGGGGCGTTCGTGATCTTTTCCCGGAGCTGGCCCGTGTAGCCTGGCAGTCTGATAAGCCGGGTATAGCGGTATCGCGCAAAAATGTTAACGGTGAAAATTACAGTTCGGGCATGCCGAAAAGCGATATTAATGCACAACACGGACCGGCTTACGATAAAACAGGTTTTATTGCCAAATCATTGGCGCGTATAATAGAAAAGTTGCCTAAAGTAGGTCCGCTTAAAAAAATGGGGTTTAAATACCCGGGCGTTACCTGCGAAGAAATGTTTTTACAAAGCATGGATAGCATAGTAACTAATTACAATGCTGCATTGGGTAAAGCAGGCAATAATCAACTAGTATTAGCCAATATTGATTACGATACCGGAAAGCCTACAGCGTTAAATGAATATGCGCTGGCCGACGCAACATATAACGAATGGGTGACTAAACTACAAGTTGATAAACAGGCTATAATAGCGCCACATTTGCTACAAAATATACTGGCGTTTTATAATAAATCGGTGATCCCCAATTTAGCTGTGAACCAATGGGGAGACAAGTTTAAACAACCTGTGGTGCAGGATGCGATGCTTGGGGCGTTAGGGTATTAAGCCGGGGCAGACCTTGCCGGAAAATTAAGGCGGCGTGCTAATTTAATTGTAGTTCAATTAGTTTTTTCAAGCCACTCCGCAATTTCTTTTAATTGTTCAGGTTTTATTTCAATCGGCATAAGTTAAATTTGATAGAAATAATAAAAGCCCCTTAACAAGGGGCTTTAAACGTAGTAGCGGGAAGGCGCGAAATGTCGAACTTTTTGGAGGCCTTGAACGCTTTTAATTCAATGCAATAAATGCTAATTAGATTTTAGCGCGAGTGACCCTTTTGTAAACCCATTTCATAAGTTCGATCCGTTGGTTCCTCCTGGCTTCAGTTGTAGTTCACAAAACGCAACAACGGCCAACGCGCGGAACACCAACAAGGGCACAGTGGATGCTTTACTGAGAGATTACATGTCTAAGAAATAGAAAAGCCCAACATGAGGTTGGGCTTAACGTAGTCTAACCAGTCCAGTTTATTTGCCGTAAATCTTTATCACCTTGCGTTCAAGGTTACTATCAGGCCATATTTCTATTTTGTAATAATCACTTCCTTCATCTTCGTCAATATCGGTACCTTTTATTCCCGATGTGTATACTCTTACTCTATATGTACCGGGTTTGATGTTAAGTTTAAGTGCTATAGATGAAGTAGGACATGTAAGAAACTGTAAAACACCTGATTGGACATTTAATCCACCTTCAACTATATGGTCATATCTATCAGAATTCTCCACCTCAGTTGGTGACTGTAATAGCACTACTTCTCCTCTAATATGTCCATAACTCTGGGTGCCTATACCTATCATTCCTTTAGCAATGCCTAGTCTGTCATCATAAGCCTCTTCACTCCAAAAGTCTGACGGTACATCTCCTGATTGATCACTGTCGCATATATAAAATTGGTTATACTGTGTAAAAAAATCGAATTGATGAGTCATAGTAAGCGTGTTAAAGATAAATATTTTGAGTAAGGCAAGTAAGATAAATGGTCTCATAAACTAACTAAGGAGTAACTAAAACACCACAACCTAAACATTCCCAGGTAGCAGCAGCCACTCCTAACTTATAAAGTAAATAAGCTACCGCTCCAACACCTACCCCTGTTGCTACATTACGGTTGGTTTGATTCGATCGGACTCCTGTGGGGAATGGCACAGGGATTGGCGCAGGTACCGCATCAGGCTCTTCATCCTTTGGCACAGGCAACACCAAAAATTGATCTCCAGGTGCTAACGTAGCATATAAGCCTTTCAATTGTACACCTTGTTTACTGTTTTCACTTGCTGGTACGTACTCAACAGCTGCGCCTTCACCTCCTTCCTCAGTAGAGGCGTAAGGATATTCGTCCCTTTGCAAACCTTCTGCTCCTCTTGACGGATAATTTTTGAGTGCCTGATACCTTCGTTGTGCAACTCGGGTAGCATCAGGATCATATGTTAACGTTGAAGGCTTTCTTTGCCTAAAGGCATTTAAGGTATGCTTATATATTGAAGGGGTCTGAGCTTGAAAAACGAAATGTACTCCTTTCGTTTTACTTTCATTCCCCTCTTCATTGCTCCGAGCAAAGTGATTTTTAATAGCGTTGAATGCAGCTTGTGCATCATCTCCTGTGTAAGTTACTCTATCAGAATAATTGTATATAGCTCTACCGTCTGGATCAATAAATCTAATAGGGTTATCAGCCGCATAGTTGTATGAAGACCACCTCCTCATCTTCTCCGCCAAAGGATCAACACTCGTCCACCTTGCAATGACCGGATCATAGAACCTCGCCCCATAATCGTATTGGCCGATACCATCCTGTAACTCCTTACCGTTATAAAGATACTTGTTTTCAGGGAAAGGCGTAACGGGCTGCGAGGCTACCAACCCAAAGGGGTAATAATCATCGGTCTGCTTGGCCACGGCCCCAGTCGCGCTGTCAAAGGTCACCCTACTGTTGCCCAGATGATCCTTCAGGCTGTATTCATAGTTGGGTGTTCCGGTAAGGTTCAGAATTCGGAAAAATCTGAAATGAAATGGTTCAAAATGGCCTAATTTGGCTGTTTTCGCGGTTTTTCAATTCACGCAACACCGCCTCAGACCGTATAAATACAGGCAATGTTTTATCATTGTTTTATCAAAACAGGTAGTTTTATGCCAATGGTTGGCCAGCCATTCACACTTAAAAATTTGTGTAATGGCAACTGTAGATTTTTACATTTGGAAACGTCCGAAGAAGGACGGCAAGTACGCTATTTCGGTACGGATTACGATCAACCGAAAAGCCTCTTACATCGTGACCGGTCAGAAGCTGGATAGCTTAGACAATGGGACGAGAAAAAACAATGCGTCAAGAAAACGCATCCCAACTCCGCCCGCCTCAACAACTACCTGCGTGCCGAACTCGCTAAGGCAACTGATAAGGCGTTGGAGATGGAAACCAAAGGCAAGGCTTCCGCGAAGCAAGTTAAATCAGAGCTGCACCCCGCAGAAGAACAGATAACCTATTTCAAAGACATTGCTGACCGTTATTTGGAAGACCATAAACAATGCGGGAATTTTGATGCGTATAAGACGGACATAGGCCGTTTGAAACGGTTCTATGAAATAACCAACAATGGCAAAATAACCTTCCCGGAGATCACCGTCGAACTATTGCAGCGCTATCTTGTCTATTTGCGCTCGGCCAAACGATTCCGGTACAATGAAAACAGCCCTATAAAGCCATTGAGCGAACGCTCAATTACCAATCACATGATACTAATCCGCACGATTTATAACCGTGCCATTACCGCTAAAAAAGCGAGTAAAGATGATTACCCGTTTGGGGCGAAGGGCAAAATCGCCATCAAGATTACCGGCGCGGGTAAAATGGGATTGGATGAAGCGGAAATCAAAAAAATGGAAGAACTGGATTTATCACAGGAACGTCCAATCCTAAATGATGCGCGCAATATCTGGCTGACCGAGTTTTATTTTGCAGGGATGCGGGTAACGGATTGCCTGTTGCTCAAATGGACGGATTTTCAGAATGGCAGACTTTATTATCAGATGTCCAAGAATGGCGAACATGGTTCTGTGAAGGTTCCCAATAAAGCATTAGCCATCATAGGCCAGTATCGCAAAAGCTGCGGCGATAAGGTACATAACAAGCACAATCTTGTCTTTCCATTACTGCAAGACCTGCCCTCGCTCGATGACCGTTACGAAGTGCGCCGCAAGATCGGGGAATCTGTTAAGCGGCTGAATAAGGCTATGGCGAAGATCATGGAAATGATCGGCAGCACCAAAAGTGCATCCCAACATAAAGCCCGCCACTCATTTGCGCAACGTGCCGAAGAAAAAGAAATCCACCCTAAGGTTCTGCAAAAAATGTACCGCCATGAAAGTGTGCTGACGACAATGAAATACCAATCTAATTTTTCGTTTAGCAAGGCGGACGAGGCGATTGATGCAGTGATAGGATTTTAGGTTGTTATTGCAAATACTAAGGCCAGCCGATCATATCGGTTGGCCTTATCTTGCCACGCTTTCAAACAGGCATCCGTTCGATCAAAAACTTTCTTCGCCCAGCGTACCGTCAGTATTGTGCCAAACTGCGTAATTTATTTCCTGGCTGTCGTTGTTAGTCACCGTTGTAAAAACTTTAGCACCCGTAGGAATGCCTATGTCTTTCAATATCTCAATCAGATTTTTTGCGTGTTCAAAATATTGCTTTTCCTCTTTTTCAAAAGATTCATGGATATGTTGTACCCAATCTCTGTTTTTCGCCAGTATTTCCAACTCGCTTGCCTCGTACCGATCTTTAAGATCCGCCTTCATTCTCAATTGATCTGCTTTCTTGATTTCTCCCAAATAGTGATTCATTGCTTCTTTTTGAGAATACAGGTTTTGCGCAAGCGAGCTGATTGTTTCCATGGCAGGCAGTGATTTGGTTTATCCAATATACGTATTAAATACATTATTTCGTGCCCCGCTCTCGTAGCCACCCCTTCTTTCGTCAGCATGAACAAAACAAGGCTTTTGGGGCAGAAAATTTCAGACCGTGGAATAAATAGCGATAGCGGTTTATGCCGCGAAAGCTGAAATTTTGTGCCGCAAAACCGGAGGCTAGGCCTTGTTTTGTGAATGGTGCGTAAGAAATTTGCGCACTGAGAGTGTAGGCAATATAACTTCCATCTTACCTTCATGCGGAGAATAACCGCACTAATCTCCGCATATTTTGCGGAGATTAGGCTTCCATTTGCGGCGAATAAGTGCTATATTCACCGCATAATTTGCGGAGAATAATCATTATGTATATTCACCAACTTCAAAATTGGCCTAATTTTCAGTGGGATAATTCCAAAATTGCTCCTCTGCTTACTACCGCTCGTAACAAGCAAGGGCGTTTGCTGGGCAAAATGGAAGGGATAGGGTTTACCCTGCAAAATGAAGCCACCTTGCAAATGCTCACGCAAGATGTGGTTAAATCGAGCGAGATTGAAGGCGAAATATTAGACGCAGATCAGGTGCGTTCTTCTATTGCACGTAGACTTGGGATTGAGATCGCAGGACTCCAACCATCGGACAGGAATGTGGACGGTATTGTCGATATGATGCTCGATGCGACCCAGCAATTTCAAACCCCATTAAGTGAAGACCGTTTATTCGGATGGCACGCCGCATTGTTCCCTACCGGACGTAGCGGCATGCATAAAATCGTGGTGGGCAATTGGAGAGACAATAGCACAGACGACCCGATGCAAGTTGTATCGGGGCCGATGGGACGCGAAACCGTACACTATCAAGCCCCGGATTCACACTTGCTACCGAAAGAAATGAAGCAGTTTATAGATTGGTTCAACCATAACAATGAAATCGACCCCGTACTGAAATCTGCGGTTGCTCATTTATGGTTTGTCACTATTCACCCGTTTGATGATGGCAACGGTCGTATTGCCCGCGCTATTGCGGACATGCAGCTATCACGGGCGGATGAAACATCAAAACGGTTTTACAGCATGTCCGCCCAAATTCGCGCGGAGCGTAACCAGTATTACGACATGTTGGAGCAAACGCAAAAAGGCGGGTTAGATATAACAGAGTGGCTAAGCTGGTTTCTGCAATGTTACGAACGTGCTTTATCCAATACAGACGCGGTTCTCGTGAAAGTGAAACAGAAAGCCAAATTTTGGGATAGTCCAACCCTTAAAACGATCAATGAGCGCCAGTGGCTAATGCTAAATAAAATGCTTGATGGCTTTGAAGGCAAAGTAACTACATCTAAATGGGCGAAGATTGCAAAATGCTCACAGGATACCGCAGGCCGGGACATTCAAAACCTGATAGAACGCAGGGTGTTAATAAAAGAAGAAGGTGGGGGCCGGAGCACAAGCTATGCACTAAAAGCGTAAGCTTGGTATTAAAGATCGAATAACACCAACCGTCAAAGCGTTAAGGATTGAAACGGATACCGGCCTTGTGGCTAACGCCTGTGCAGTATGAGTGGAAAGCCTGGCCGGAGGCAACGCCCACGCACCTAAAATAAAAAGAATAAAAAAACCACTACCTTCACATGAAGGGGCAATAGAGCGAGAGCGTCCCGCTTTTATTTAGGCAAAGTTGCGCCATATCCAGCAGCGATATTTTCCACGACATTAAATGTGGCTTTGATCTGTTGACGCGCTTCCAGCAGGGCTTGGACTAACGCCCTTTCCTGTTCTAAGGCATCCACAAGCGCGTTAGCATCGGATTTAAAAAGTTTTTGCAGTCCGGTTGCGATCATTGCCCCATAAACATTGTCATCACTCCGTACCATTGCCAACAATTTCTGAATTTCGGCAGCCTTTTCCCATTCGTGCAGATGTTCGACATAGGCTCTTGAAAAATCTCCCGGACACCCGGAAAGGTCTATTTGGCGCATACCCTCCGCAATGATACTGGCATCACCATTGGCTGCCGGGGCTAACGCCGCATCTTGCTGTAGTACTGTGGTAATGGCGGGAGCGTAATTTGCCGTTGTTTCTTCAACTGTGGTGTCTTCCGTTTCTGACGGGTCGTCTTTTGGTGATGGATCGCATGAAGATAAAAACACCGCTAATACCAATGCAAATAAAGCCCGATGGTTAAAAATTATTTTCATCGTTAGTGAGTTACATACATCCATGTACTGCCATTTTCATCCCAATAGAAAGAGGTATAACCACCCTGATGCGGCAATGTATCGTGGTGAGCTGCATGCTGGTCATTATGCGCGATTTCCTTTTTTCGAAGCTCCTCCTTAAGCCATTGATACACATCGTTGGTCATATTTTTGATGACCTCATTGCGAATTACTTTGAGGATTTCCTGTAAATCTTCTGAGCTAATAGTGATAAATCTTCTCATGTATGCGTGATTAGGTGAGTAATAGGTTTTGGCTACCGCGTTTTCTTTGCGGCAGTATTTTGCACATTGACCTTTTGCCGCAAAATATCGGCTGCGAATGCCTTTGCTCCTCCCCGTTTGCCGTAATAATCAGGTAGCAATTGTTCCAGTACGTCATATCTTGTATTTTGGGCGGCCATCGTTAGAAAACGCAGTGTTGATAAATCTTCCTTTTTCATGATTGCCAAGTCACTTGGCATCCAGTCTTTATAAGATTTTACCCAAACGACACGCTGACCATCTGTGATATAATCATTGTTTTGATTGTCGTAGCTTTCTTTGATCGAGTTGATGACAGCCTGAATTTTATTGACCTGCTGAGCATGCGTTAAATCAGGGAGCAAGAATACTAAGAGGAATATGCATACCTTAAGAAAGTTTAATTTTATCTTCCTGTGCTGAATGTTTGTGTTCATGAGTTTTATTTATCTGCATTATTTTATACACCGTACTTATATGCCATTTGCTTCCGTCATTCCTATAGGTAGGTACACGCTGACGGTTTAATTCATCAGTAACCGCGCGAACGGTAATAAAACCCGCATCGGACAGTTTCCTTATTGTAGGTTGCATTCGTATGGCGAACTGCTGCGACAAATCCCGGTTGTGCTTTGACAGAACATTCCTGCCATATTTCCCCAACTCTACACCCCGCGCCTTCGCGGCTTGTAATGCCAGCGTCGTGCGCTTGCTTATCTGGTCACGCTCATGTTCAGCCACTGCTGCCATAATATGCACGACAAATTTTTCACCCCCAGGTACATCTACTGCCTTAAAATCAACCCCCGATTCCAACAGTCCTGTAATAAAATTTACATTGCGGCTCATGCGATCCAACTTCGCAACTAAAAGTGTTGCTCTTGTTTTTTTGCATTGCCGCAACACCCTTTTCAGCACGGGTCGTGCATTGTTTTTGCCCGATTCGATCTCGATATATTCTCTTTCCAGATCGTAATTGTTGGCAGTCGCAAAATCCCTGACCGCTTTGATCTGCGCATCTATTCCCAAGCCGCTCTCGGCCTGTCTGCCGGTTGATACGCGGTAATACGTGATAGCTTTTTTCATGATGTTTTCCGCAAAAGGTTGAAGGCCTGCTGCGTCAGACAAATCCGTTATGAAGTAAACCAACGATTACCTTTGAACAGATTTACCGTCCGACTCTTAAAAATGCAGCAAATGGGTAGGGCATAAAACTCTACTTATCAAGCATTTGTCTGATGGTAAGCAGGGGTGGTCGGATTGTAGGCGATAGGATTTTGTTCGGAATTATACGTTCGTATGCTTACGAACAAATTTTTTTAATAATATTTACTTGCAGGTGAATGCCAGCAACAGGATGCGCTGGCAGCGGTTTAGCCTTGCTGCCTTCCGCTTGAATGCGACTTCTGACCAATGGCAGGGGTGGCTATATCATTCATGGTCAATTTTTGAGTATCTCCAAAGTCCGACATGGAAATTTCACTATCTATCATTTCACTACGCTTACCTAGATTGGCCAATTTCTTATCCACCAACTCGTGACGATCTTTGCTCTTATCCCGTGCATCTGTAAATGCGGGTTTCGCGTCGGGATGTTCATTGAGCTGCGGCTCAGCTTGCACCAGCAAAGCATCATCCACCGCATCGAGTTCTTTCTGGGCTTTGATATCACGCGGATGGGCTTCCAGATATTCCATCAATTCTTTATGTCGGTTCCAAAGTTTTTCATTGAAGGTCACACCCTCTTTGCGCATTTTCTCAAAATCATCGTCAATTTCTTTGTTCGCCGCTTCAATCTGTTGCCAAAGTTGGTCCGTCTTCTGTTGCAGCGTTTGGGTTTTGCCATTGCCATCTGAACCGGCAACCGCCGTGCTTGCTTCGGAAAGTGCCATTGCTAATGCCGAACGTGATACACCATCCTTACCAACCACCGAGCGTAATTTCGCAAGGGCGGCGGTGAGCTTTTGCGAAGTCGTATCGTCCAGTTTTCCGGTATCAAGCAGCTGCTGAATATTATCTATCGCATTATTCGCTTGTTGTTTCAGCGCATCGAGATCGTCGTTAGACGCACGGGGTGCGTCATGCGAAATCCCTTTGAGATTTGCCAGCGCACCGGAGTCTATGACCGATGCTTTTACCTCATCCGACAGATCGTTATTTCCACTTGCCATATCGCCCCGCTGTAAACTCATTCTTTAGCCTATCACCAAACAGTTAAAATTTGATTAAATCAACCCAAGATTGTGAAATATGATATAAACTCTTATGTTTGAGTTGTATTACCCTTTTCCTAATCACATACACATGGAAGTCATTTGCTTACATGACGAAGCATTTTATACCCTGATTGAGCGCGTGATCGAGCGCTTGAAAGAAAAACAGCACAATAGTTCTGACAAATGGATATCCGGCGACGAAGCGATGGCATTGCTACGCATCACCAGCAAAACCACCCTGCAAAAACTACGGGATGAGGGTAAAATCCGTTTCTCGCAGCCAGAAAAGAAGATCATCCTTTACGATATCGATTCCATTCACAGCTATTTGGATAAGCACACCAACGAACCTTTATAATCATGGAACAGCAAGACGAACAACAATACATCAAGGGTTTTAATAACGGCTATTTGTTAGCCAAACATGAACCCGCGCTTGCGGCCCAACTCGCCGCAACCCCCAACCCGCAGAACGCCTATTATGAAGGCCTCGCCGGTGGCAAAGACCAATACGACAGAGAAGTGCAAGAATGGTCAAAGAGTTTTTCACGTAATGCTCCCGCTAAGGATGAGCGGGAGAAAGGACAGGAAAGATAGCAGCACCAAAAGTTACCGCATCATAGTGCGTAAAAGTTGAAATAGACTTTTGAGGCGCAATCGCAAGATGCATAACGCCCTCCAATAATAAGGGAGGTACAATGAAAGTGCAGGAGATCAGTTATCAGGGTCGTTTCCAAAGCCCGCCACAATGGCTGCCTGATAATACCATTGAGGTTAACAAAGGCTTTCTTCGGGAAATCGTCGATAAAATTTGCAGCAATGAAGGTTGCCGTTATCCCTTACTGGCCCTTCGGATTTTAATCCATGTTATTACCAGCATTGATGATGCTAATAGAGTTTATATCTCTGCACGTCATTTATCCAAAACGTTAGATGTCAATTACGACACCGTCACCAAATGCCTAAAATATCTTCGTAGTATTGAAGTGCTACAACTGGATAGTTAAGATGCTACGTTTTATGACGCTTTACGCAGCCTGTCTTATTCTGCTGATATTTTTATTTTCAGCCGCTTGTAGGTAATCGGTAGGTTATGATCTGGCAAATTCAACAAGAAGCGTGTAGTTGCCTTTATCCGCAGCGCGTAAGGCCGTTAGGTATTTTGAACTGTGCTCTCCTACGGGCAATAAATTTTTACCACCCCAGGTAAAAACTTCTCGTTCAAATATTTTTTCTACGATGATATCCGCAATTAAACGGGAGTGACGACCATTGCCATTGGCAAAACAATGGATAGATACAATACGGTGTTTGAAACGTACTGCTATTTCATCAGCCTCAAAGGTTTTATTTTCCACCCAGTATTTACAATCGTCGATGAGCATACGGAGTTCGACAGCAATCTGATATTTATCGACTCCTAAATTCTTGTTAGTATTACGAAAACACCCCGCCCAATCCCATACACTTGATAACATCCGTTTATGCAGGTCGCATATAAAATCCTCGCTCAATATTTCAGCTGCTGTAAAGCGCCGGCGGCGTTCTATGGTCCACCGCACAGCTTCTTCAATATTTCGCTGTTCCCACTCGTCTAATTCACCCCTTGTTGTGATAGAAGAAATTAACAATCCTTCTTTTTCATCACCGTCGAGTGGGGTTTGGCCTTCCTCGTATTCGATTTCTAATCCCATAAACTCTTTGGCACTTCTTTTTTAATTTCCCGGGCCATCTCGTCGATGGACTGGCTAATGCGTTCGCTGGAGTTTGCCTGATCTTCAAGCGCCATAGTTACGGATGTTCTTTTGACGATTTTCACCGCCATTTCATACGCCTTTTGTTCAATCATCTTTTCCAAAGAACCATCCTTTGCCACAAAGCCATACACAAGTTTCATGTCTAAAGCCTCGCCTGCCTCCCTTAAAGCTTTTAGGGTAATAGCTTCGTCTACCTCTCGATTCTCTAACCTGCTGACACCCTGTGCCGTCATTTTGAGACGCCCGCCAAGTTGCTGAAGCGACATATTTAAGGTCGTTCTAATGGTATTTATCCATCCATGTGATGGATTTATAGTCAAAGCTAATTCCTGAAACGGTTTCAACTTTTTATCCATTTGCCGAACGAGTAAAAGCGGACTGTTCTGTAATTTCATAATATTTACCAGCATTAAATTTAAACTTATACGTTTAAAATATTAAGCTAATATAAACATATAAGATTAAAAAATCAATGTTTAACTATACAAATACGTTTAAATACATTTCAATAAAATAAACATATACGTTTAATCAGCTTTCTTGTCGCTGCCTGTTTTTATTTTCAGCTGCTTTAAGGTAATCACTCCACCATGCCATCATTACTGCCCGTTCCTCAACATATTCGGCACGGTTGTAAGGTTTACGGCTGTTGTTTTCCTCCACATGCGCGAGTTGCATTTCGATTACGTCCGAACGGAATAACGCACTTTCGTTTAACACGGTAGAAGCAATGGCACGAAAGCCATGACCCACTTGCCTACCCCGATAGCCCATCGCCCGCAAAACAGTATTAATTGTGTTCTCGCTCATGACCGGGTGACGAAGTCGCTGCTGCGACGGAAAAAGATACTCGCTGTAGCCAGAGATTGGTTCCAGCTCACGCAATAAAGTTATCACAGGTTCCGACAGCGGCACAATATGCCGCCGTCTTTTTTTCATACGCTCCGGCGGAATGAGCCATAGTTTCTTTTCCCAATCAATTTCAGCCCACTGAGCAAAACGTAATTCACCAGGACGGACAAAGGTGTGCAGTAATAATTTCACCGCAAGGCGGTTTTGAGTGGTGGTCGATACACTATCAAGATCGCTCAGCAATGCTGGTAATTCCGAAGGGTGAACCGCTGCAAAATGCGTGACTTCATAAGGCGCGATAATGCTCCGTAGATCAGAGGCAGGATTATGCAAGATTAAACCGCTATGTACTGCGAATCGAAATACGACACGAAGGGACTGCGCTAAGCGCATTGCCGTTTCGGGTTTCTGATGTTTTTCCAGCCGCCGTAACAACTGTACCAACTCCGGCGTTTTGATTTGAGTAATGGGGCGTGAGCCGATTGTTGGCATGGCATGCAGTTCTAATCTTCGCCATAGTCGCTCTCTATGCTTCGGTGTCCATTTCTTTTTATTGACGCGGTGCCAATCTTCCGCGACTGCACGAAACGAATTATTTGCAATCAATAATGCTGCAAATTTTTCTTCACGTTTTTGTCCGTTCGGGTCAATATTCTCCGACAGCATTTTTTTTGTCTTGTACCGCTGCTCACGCGCCTCTGCCAATGAGACCATTGGATATTTGCCGATTGAAAGCACATTTTCTTTACCGGCAAAATAGTATTTCATCCGCCATAATTTTGAGCCGGATGGCTGCACAAGCATATAAAGCCCGTCTCCATCCGAAAGTTTATACGGTCTCGTTTCCGGTTTCGCACATTTGATCGTTTTCTCTGATAGCCACATAAAAAGTATACTCCTATTCCTAAAATAATACCCCGAAAAGTACCCCCAAATCATCTGGATTGAGGTGTTCTTCGGTGGAATGTACAGGACAAAAGGACAGTGAATTATCCCGCTATTTCATAGCGTTGGTGGACAATTATGGAAGCTGGGGGAAAAGTCTCTGGTGCCCACTGACGGAATCGAGGAAGATAAACAGCGAATTGAATATGTTAAATAATCCTCGTTCGACCTTCTATAGGATACCCCTAAATCTACCCTGAATGTGTTCCTAAGCTGCTATAATTACACGGTACTTTTGTACGGTACATTTCCGTTCCACCATCTTACAATTTTGATCGTTCCGATGTAAAGCGAATAGATGCAACAGAGGAGATCACTATGCATAAAATTATTCGCCTATCAGCTGTTAAAACAACGACCGGACTTGCCCGCAGCACTATCTATAAAATGATGTCGAAAAAAACATTCCCTGCACAAATTTCGCTTGGCCCGAAAGCGGTCGGCTGGTTAGAAAGCGATATCCAAAACTGGATTCAGGAACAAATTTCACAATCCGTAGGCGGGAGATAATCATGGAAAAATGCAACGAACCTGACGAAAAGCCAGTTAAATATTACGGTAAAAAAACGTATTGCGTTCATCCGCACCTTGTTTGCCAAAAAACTAAAATAGAAAATAAAGAAACCAAATGCTGGTATGAGGATATAGAGATAAAATTAAATAGTTAGCATCTTACATCTAAATATCTAATAATGCCGCACACGGCATCGCTCAAATCATGCGATGATCAGATTAGGACTGCGAATTTAAAGTCGCGATGGACTCGTTACAGATTCTTTCAGCGCTATCGCGCACCCGTACAACAAGAATCCGTATTTCTTTCAGTTCTTCTTTCAAAAGGCCCTTCCATAATAATTTAAACGTTGCCTGATCTTTCTTCGTTGAAGATTCGAGCTGCTGATGAAACTCACGGAGTTTTTCACGTAACAAAGAAATCTGCAATTCCACTTCCGGAATTTGATCGTAACTAATTTTAAAGAACTCGGCGCTCCATTGATCGTAAACGCTGGAATAGATAAATGGCTGTAATTCGGTCTGGATAATGGCGATATCTTCACTTGTTAACTCAGAAGGAATCCCGTCGAATTTATTTTCCGTAATAAGCCACGCAGGAATAAATTTAGTTAGAATCGTGCATTGCTCAATTTTTTTGGCAAGAATATTTCCTGATGTTGCCTTTGTCTTTTTAGGCCGGGTGAGTAGCGCTACTACTATAGCGCCCAAAGCAGTTATAATCGCTACAATTATCGGTGTTGTTACTTCCATAACGAGTGCACATTTTTGTGCTCTTAATTTAAGAATTAAAATCTAAATTATGTAAAGTTTCATATCCTTATGACCCCATAAGGGAAGATGTCTGTTCCAATAAATAAAGGCGCTTGTTTGTCAGAATTTCCTAATAGCGCGAATATTTGCAGAAGGATATACAGGATATTGTGGAGGGTCTTTAGCAAATCCTCTTAGATTGCCGTCAACCCAGCGAGCTGAGCCATTACCAAAGTTTATATAGCTCATTCCTGTAAATATTGCATGATTTCCGGGACCAAAATAATCTGTATAGGAAATACCTTTCCAAGTCGAACTTGTATAATCACCAGAGTCGAACCCACCCACTATGTCTTTTTGTTTATAGAGTTCCGTCAATTCTTTAAATGAGGGTAAGTACCAGTCTTTATAGCCGCCGCCACTATACGTGGTACATAATAGCGCTGCTTGCTTTGCTACTGTATTTAAACTTATTAATTCTTGTGTATTAGCCACGCCACTATAGAATTCCGAATTATAAGCAGTTCGAGTAATATTCCCTTTTTCCGGTATATCCCCAGGAATCGTTACATTAACACCTTGATCTTTTTCGGCAGCTATTAGTCCATGTTTATTGGTTTCATCCAGATAAAACAGATTACCACCATAAAGACTGTCACCAATTACAACAAGGCGTAAAATAACATAATTGCGGCCCCAAAAACCATCAGTCATTCCCGATAGGCTTAATGGATGTACACCTCTTTTAGGCCCCCAATCTGTAGCTTGCTCCGCATAGGTTTTGGGCTCATAAATCCCATTAGATTGATAAACAATTGCGTTCTTGTTTGATGTTAGTTGGATAATTCCCATATGCCCCGGCCAAAGAATAAAATCGCCGGTCTTCACCTGACTTTTGTCAACAAAACCAAGATTTAATAATTTAACGCCGCTGAATTTAGCATCGGCCGCTAACGTATTTGTTAAGGCAGTTTGAAAGGAAGTGGTTTTAAATTTTTTGCCCATCGCAAGTCCGCCACCCGTCAATAAATTGTAAATCAAGCCGGAACAGTCGGTTCCATAGACATAATATTGTCTATGCAGAGGGTTCCCAGCAGGTGGTCGAAGGGGTTCATTCATTTTTTCTTGCCCATAACTGTAGGCATATCCCCAATAATGGGGTTTATTTTCACCATCAGCCAAATGCTCTTGAAATGTTTTCGCTTCGCACAGTTCAAAAGCGTTATTCAACATGTTAGAAATTAACTTATCGCGTACTTTTGAATACGGATTTGATGTTGAAGCAGGAGCTAATTTAGGTGATGAATTTAATCCGTTTATCCTTATATTGCCGATATTTGCACCATCCAAATAGAGCGGAGTTCCATTAGATTGAAATATTGAATTATAGGCAGGCAATGGAATGCTATATGTTGCAATTAATGAATCTGCTTTTGAGCTTAGTCCGTCGCCATCTTGAGAAATAATTAAACCATCAGAATTTATCTGAGGATTGGGCTCGCTTTGCTTCTTGCACCCAGAAACTATTATAAATAATGTGCATAAAATTATCGAACAAACCTTCGCTCTCATTGATGTATGATTAATCTACCTAAATTTACTAATTCTTTGCATTGCTATCGTTATGTTTGAATTAATTTTCATTAGATGCTTTAATTTCTTGGCGTTCCATCTGGAAAAAATAAACTATCACGCGGAGGTAGCGGCACACTATAATTATCTAACATTTCTAAAGTTGCATTATCGGGCTCTTCATTAGTGAAAGAATTTATTTTTTTAGCATTCACATCGGCCTTTTTCATTGAGCTTGCATTTTCGGAGTTTAGCCCATGTCCTGTATTATCATGGTTCACTTTAACATTACCCTCGACAGTTGAATTCTTTGGTATTTCGGATGCTTGACTTTGTTGGCAAGTAATCACTGCTAAGCTCCAAAAGCTTATCAATGTGATTGATAGTGTTCGTGCGTTTCTTTTCATGGTCCTAATCCAATTCCCTTATCGGTTGATACCGTGCGCTAATATATTATCACTGTTCTATAGTAATTCAAACTGATCTACTAACACGCGCGTTGTTTCCTCGAACGTAAACCATGTGTACCAGTTTTTAAGATCGCCTTTTGGGTATAGAGGTTCGCCAAAATCAGCTTCCAGTTGCATACGCAACGCTTCGATTTCAATATAATGCGTATCGTAGAAGCGGTGGGTATCGTGGTAATAAATAAGACTGCTTACTATACCGCTCTGACAGCCATATTGAAGAAGATCGGTAAAAAAACTGGCGATGTCATCGCCGTATTCCAGTGCCTCCAGTGCTACTGCGGCACGTAAACCATTTGGTTCGGTCTCAAGATCGTTTTAGCTGCTTTCTTAAAAATCGGTCATTGCTGCGCATGATGATATTCCTTTTCTGGAAGAAACGATGGGAGAGCGGCTGCCCGCCCATCGTGATTGCTAATCCTGTTCGCTGGTAAGACGCAGGGAGATGCGGCCATCAACCGGCAAACATTCCAGCTTAATATTGAAGCCTTTGCCATCCTTGTGCGGCCATGCGGCCCCGATGCGTATCCAGTATCCGGATGTGCCGCCCTCGCTGACTTTATAGGCGATGTGGGTTGGCTGTGATGGCTGTGCCTGTTGTGGGTTGGTGTTGTCGTCGCTCATTGTATTCTCCGTTATGAAGGGGGCTGAATTGCCGTCCTTATGAGAACGACTTGAAAGCTGCCGGAGCGGCGGAGCGAACTGGTCAACCGAAACACGGAGGCTCCACGATAGTGGAAACCGTGTTGGCAGGTTTACCGGCGCAGAGGTTGCTTTAGTTTCTCATGTAAAGGTCGGCAATTCAGCTGCGGGGGAGGATAGATAGGGACGTAAGGCAATAACGCGTTTCGCCAGCACCATAGTCCGCATTTCTGAGATCGCGATTTCCTGAGCGGGCGGCGACAGTTACGCAATCATCGACAGCAACAACGCATTGGAAAGCGTCAGATGAAACCATGCCGTAACAGATCGGCCCAAAAAATTCCCGTGATTAAGCCGGAAATTAATATGCAGAAAATGAGCGAATCATGCTGCGTATCACAATGAATAAATCCGCCTCCGGCGCGAAAAAATATTACTGCGAAGAATATTACAAGGAAGGCCATGCCGCAGCCTATGACTATTATGGCGGAGGTAACGAACTCATTGGACGTTGGGGCGGGAAAGCTGCGCAGATGCTTGGTTTAAAAGGCAGCATCGACAAGCAAGCCTTTGCACGGATGTGCGATAATATCACGCCTTTTACGGGTAAGACGCTGACAGGCCGAAATGATACCGACCGAACGGTCGGGTATGATTTCACATTCAACGCCAGTAAATCGGTTAGCCTCGCCTATGCGTTTGCTGGCACCGATGAAAAAAGAATCATCCTTAATGCGTTTCAATCCGCCGTGCGCGACACCATGACCGATATTGAAACAGGGTTGCAAGCGCGTGTTCGGGCCAAAGGTAAAAATGAGAACCGGGAAACCGGCAACCTCGCCTATGGTGCGTTTACCCATTTCACCACGCGACCCATTGACGGCGTTCCTGACCCGCATCTGCATAGCCATTGTTTTGTGTTCAACGCCACGTTTGACGAACAAGAAAAACAATGGAAGGCAGGACAATTCCGGCAGATCAAACAAGATGCTCCCTACTACGAGGCAATCTTTCATTCCAAACTGGCGAGTAACTTACAGCAAGGCGGGTATCAGGTCGCCCGGACAAAGAATGGGTTTGAACTTGCAGGCATTGAAAAAAACACATTGGAGAAATTCTCACGGCGCACGCAGGAGATTGAAGATTATACCCGTAAACATGGCATTACCGACGATGCGCAGAAATCGCAGATCGGTGCTAAAACGCGCGAAGCCAAACGCCCGCCGGTTTCGGCCTTACAGCAAGATGCCGAGTGGCTGTCACGCCTGACAGCGGATGAAAAGACTGCTTTACTCTCCTTAAATCAAATAACCGCTCTAAAGGCCGATGAAAAAGCCGCACAAAAAGCGGTGCAGTTGTCATTAAGACATCATTTTGAGCGCAAATCGGTTGCCAGTGACAAAGAAATACTAGCGACCGCGATTAAGTCCTCCATCGGTGCGGCAACGCCGGAACAGATCAAGCAGGCGTTCAAAGAGCAAAACAATATCCTTAGTGTGAAAGACAAACTGCGAACATTAATTACCACCAAAGAAGCATTAAGCGAAGAAAAGCGGCTGATTCAGCAATGCATCACCACACGCAATAAATTTCGGCCAATCAATGACCAATACCAGCCGCAAAACCCGCTGCTAAACGCGCAGCAGCAAGCGGCGGTTAAACATGCACTACGCTCAACCGATGGCATTATGCTGATTACTGGCAAAGCCGGGACAGGTAAAACCACGCTGATGAAAGAAGTGCAGCGCGGCATTATCGAAAGCGGCAAGCAAATCTTTTCCGTCGCTCCATCGAGCGAAGCCAGCCGGGGCGTGCAGCGAAGCGAAGGGTTTGAGAATGCCGATACGGTGGCACGACTAATACAGCAAACTACCGAACACCCCCATTTTAAGAATCAGGTTATCTGGATTGATGAGGCTGGGATGCTGTCTAACAAAGACATGAACCATGTGCTGGCGATTGCCCAGGAACAAAGCGCACGGGTTATTCTGTCAGGCGATACCAAGCAGCATAACAGTGTAGAGCGCGGCGATGCGTTACGCATTATCCAACAGGAAACTGGTATCAAGCCGGTGACGGTCGATAAGATTCAACGGCAACAAAACAACGCCTATAAAGAGGCGGTGCATTTGCTGTCCGATGGCAAGGTAGAGCAAGGGTTTAAAAAACTCGACCGCATCGGGGCAATTAAAGAAATAGCTGATAGCGGCGAACGTATTAACTCCGTCGCCGACGATTATTGCAGTAATGCTTACAACGGTAACGGCCCAGCTAAAGAAGTGTTGGTAATCGCTCCAACCCACGCGGAAGGTGACATTGTTACCGACAGCATCCGTGAGAAATTACGCGAACAACAGCATATCGGACAGGAAGACCGCTATTTTACAACGCTCAAAAACCGCCAACTAACGGAAGCGGAGAAGCAGCAGCCGGAAAATTACCACTCCGGGGATGTGGTGGTTTTTCAAAAACACAGCAAGGGCGTAAAGGCTGGCCGAAAACTGGATGTGTTAGCAGCCGACGATCAGGGCATACATACAAAGGATGATTGCCTACAGGATTACCGCCTTGCCTATACCGATGCGCATAAATTCACGGTGTTTGAACCGCAGCAAACAGCCATTACTGAGGGCGATAAAATCCGCATCACGGCAAACGGTAAAAGTGAGGAAGGCAAAAACTTGTTCAATGGCTCTACCTTTCAGGTAGAGGGATTTAACACGGAAGGAGATATCCGGCTTTCCAACGGCGCAACCATTCCGCAGGATTTCGGGCATTTCAATCATGGTTATGTGACGACCTCCCACGCGTCGCAAGGCAAAACAGCCGATAAGGTTATTCTTTCGCAGAGTTCGTCCACGTTTCGCGCTTCGTCGATGGAACAGTTTTACGTCTCCGTGTCACGAGGACGGCAAGCTGTTTCTATCTATACCGACGACAAAGAGAATCTACTTGATGCGGTCAGCCAATCAGCGGAACGCAAATCGGCGACTGAACTCATGGAGAAACGTCCGCAGCACGTACAGGACATTCACCGGCAGCACACAAACAACCACGATCAACTAACCACTAATACACCATCTTATGGACTTCCGACAACGGCTCGAACAGGGCAGGATGCAACTGGTGAACGGCAACACGCCCGCTGAACCGGACGAATTTGTCACCTGCCCTTATTTTGCAACAGACAGGACGAAAAATCCTGTCTGCCTTGAATTGCGGCTTGCAGACGGCAGGCGCAAAGCGCTCCCTTATTCCTATATCACCGGGATCAATTTCGATGCCGATGCGGGTATCGAAATCATAACCACGCTAAGCCGTATCGCAATCACAGGGCGTAATCTCGCCAGTTTGTTTGACCATCTGGTTATGTACCGTGTTCGCTACGTGCAGGCCGATATGGGGCAGGATGCACAGGAGGATGGCGTGTTCGTAGAGGAAATTCTGATCGAAGCGCTTTGAACAGCATTAGTGAGTGATTAGACTTGAAATTCACCCCTCGCATAATTGTGGTGAGATTGCCAGATAATATTGGTTTTTTAGTTGTTAGTCCAACAATATCGAAGATTAGCAGTATATTTATATTGTTTAATTATTTGCATATGAAGGGTTTTTTATCAATAATCATGGCAATATTAATATTGCTATCAGCTTGTTCAAAAAAACAACAAATCCCCTCTGAACTTCCTAATGATGGTCCTGTATCAAAGCAGGAAATAAGTTCTGTTAGTCCACCCACTTACCAGCAAGTAGTTGATGCTTACGATGTTGTAACAAAAAAAGATCCGTCTATCATCAATAATGAGCAGGCGTTAGGTAGAGCTATATTTAATTATATTAAAGCTCAACCGGTAACCATTGCTTCAACTCCTTCGATAAAGGTAAATTCAAATGCTGTTGGGAGGTTATTTAACATAGTAGATCATCTGACAAAGGAAGAATGGGATTTTTTATTTAGTCATAACCCTGTTCATACGGTAAAGGCATATTTGACAATTACACCGTCGTTAAACGCCGCACAAACTACATATTCGTGTGATGCGGATGTTGGTTTTGAAGATAGCAAAGCCGATGCTTTAAGACACGCTTTTTGGAATATTTTAATCGCAAAAGAAATAAACAGTGATTTTGCTCAGGAAATGGCGACAGTGCATGAGTCTGCAAGTTCGTCCGGGCGTGCTAAAGAAATGGACTTGCACAATAATTTAGTGGGTAGGAAATTATTCGAGCAGTTTCCTAATGCGACAACTGATCAATTTTTAGCGCTGTTATTGAGCAAAACGTTTGTTTTTCTTAATGATGGCGATAAAATACCAAATAACGTATCAGACTTGGTTTATTTCAAAGGGAAGCGTCTTTTTGATGGAACTATGACCGGTTCTATGACCAATCCTGATACTAAAGGAGGCCCGTGGAAAGCTGTGCTAAATTTTAATCAATGTGGCTTTACTATAAGAGGTCAGGTGCTTACTTCACGCGGTAATGAAGTTGACAACCGTAGATTCTCAGGAGTTATTGAAACTAGCGGGATGCTTACCTTGACTTTAGCGGAACCCTTCGCCTTTGAATCAGCAAGCGGCTATACTCCTTGTTCTAATGTGGTTATTAAGTTGTCAGGTGGTGAAAAGAAACTTTCCGGAAATTGGACTTCAAGCAATTGTCGCTTGGGAGGCGTTCTAACGGTTTCTCGATGACGCCTTCTTTCATACATAAAAAAAATCGCTATATCATTCCAGCAGCGTGTGGCCTCGCCATCTTCATATTGGGTGTTTTTTTTCAATTGAAGTTTAATATAGTTTCCAATGTCACTACTTTTTATATCCAAAACGATACAGGTGTTACGCTCAAAGAAGTAAGAATCATTTGTGTGTCGAACGATATTGAATTCACTACAATTTTTAAAAAAATATCAGCTGATGAAAATATCGAGTTTAAGTTTGTTCCTTTGGGAACAACTCTAAGTTATAGAATCAATGCTTTGCGCGTTGACGGAAAGGAAACGCCGTTTCAAGCGGACTACGTTGTAAACGGTGCTGATACTTATTATCTATCTTTGAAATAATATAATTTTAAACATTCAAAATCTAAACGTTTCGTACTACAAGACCATTGCCGTCCCCCGAGAGTGAATTTTGCAATTCCATCATGGACTTGGTTCCGATTACGTTTTAAAGACGTTTAAACCATTCTATCACGTCTCGCACCATTTTCGAAAAGGCATTGGCTGTTACAGGAACAGGTTGAACTATATAAGTACGTGGTGCTTCGCTGGAACGTGGCACTTCATCCTTCGACGTTAGAGCAGGTAGAACGTCAGTCTGTATTTCCGGTTGCCGCTCTTTTTGCCATTGTTCGATAATTTGATTAAGCGGTGGATGTTTGACAGGTGGAGCGGTCGGGGCAATCTCCGTTTTTTTCGTTTTATCCATCGTTTTGCTTTTTGGTGCCTGCTGTTCCACCTGCATCGCCCGATGTTCGCGCATGATCTGTGCTTCAATCTTGCTGTCCTGAAAATCCAGCATCTTGTTATGACGCGTCATTTCTTTTAACTGAGCAGTAATAAATAGCGCAAAGCTGGATAAGAAAAGCCAAACACGAAAGACGCCCGAAAATTCAAAGGCGATCATAAAAACCACCATCGGTTCGATGACCGTATTAGTAAATGCCCCGGTATCGGTAATCACCTTGGGGATTTTTGTTCCCTTGCGTTGCCTGTAAGGTAGGCATAACCAGTAAATAGCGGTGACCGGAATGTATGATACATTGATGAACCATTTATTTATTTTTCCAAACCATAACAGGCGGGATGTTCCATCATCGAAAGAATGTAGCGGTACATTCGCTTGGTTACGCCACCGGATCTTGAACAAATGGTACATTCCCATAAACCAGTATAACATAAAAAGAATGCCTATCGCTTCATCGGAATTTCTATCCGAAAGGATAGAGGCATGGTCTTTTTCAAAAATGTTAAAAGGGCCAAGCCAGGAAAAAACTTCCTGAAGAAAATTGGTAATGGAAACCCAGGTAAACTGGAGCGTTGAAACAATAATAATTAGTACTATCCCGGCGCAGAAATGCATAACCGTGAACCAGCGTTGGCCGAAATCACGCCGGAAGATGACTTCAAAGGGAATGGTGAACCATCCGAATATCAACATGAGGAAACCAACAATGCGCGAATTACGCGCCCATTGGTTAATGCCAGCGACGTTCCCGGATTTACCGAATTCCGTCTCGTGGCCGTAGGGTCTGGTAATTAACTTAGGCATCATGTTGCTTAAATGTGGCGAATAAATGGGTTTGGGCATTTTTCCAGATACGCCCGTTTTGGAATACGATAGCGTCAACCGTATAATTATTGACGGCTCCCCCCTTTTGCAGCTTGGTAAAGGCTTGCGGTGCAACGTCATAATCGAAACTTTCATTGCTTCCACTGCTGACATTGAATGAGTCACCGCCATAACTTTCACCAGAGGTTTGCCGGAGCTGCCAGCTTTTGCCGATGGTTTCAGCCGCATGCTCATTCGTCATCGGGTCACTATTGGCGTGCCATATCTTGGTTTGCAAATTGCCGATCAGCGAATCGACGCGGTACTTGCTTTGCGTGCCGCCCATCACCGCGTAATAATTGGGGAGGTTCTGTGTCAGGTACACCGTGCAGGCGCGGGTACTTCGTGCCGTCGCCTGAAACTGCATATCATATTCGGTTACAAAGTTTTGTGCTTCATCCACCCATAAAAAGACGGGAATGGTGGCATTATTGGCAGCACGGCGTTCGACCGCCTGTTGCCAGAGATATTTATAGACCACCTGTGCCGCCCTGCCCGCTTCGCCAAATTCTTTCACCGGCAAATTCAGAATAATAATTGCGCCCCGATGGCTAAGTTCAGGATAGGCGATCTTACGCCGGTCATCGGGCATTTCAGAAAATAACCGGCGGAATGGCCTGCGAAGGAAAATATCCATCATCGTCGTCAGCGTCGAAAGAATGCTGCTGCGCGTTTTATCGGCAAGGTTGGGGTACTCCTCCAACCAAAACGAAGCCGTACTATCAAAGTCATGCTTTGCCCATTTGTCTAAATCTCTTGCATGACCCTCTAAAAGCAGTTTCCAGCACAGACTTTTATTCTTCCATGCGTCGGTATCAAGCTGCGTGATGCTCGTTGGTGCAGAGAGTATCACATCATGAATGAGTGGCACTGACACCGTGCCTCGCGCAATCATGCAAAGGTCAATCGTGTTACGTAAAAGCTGCTGCATGGCGCGTTCCCAATAGGGGTCGCTGGAATCGCTATGCGAGCTACGGTCAATGGCTTCATAAATGGTGGTAAAGAGCCGAACAAGATTATCGGTGTAGCCTGCACCTTCGCCTTTCCGCTCAATTTCATATTGCAGAAACGGAAAAACAAAATCGCCAGAGGCATCGAAGATCAAAAGCTGTTCCGCCCTGCCCGTCTCACGGGCATAACGTTTCCAGTCTTCCAGCACGTCTTTTTTGGCGCATAAAACAAGGCCGCCAAATCCTGCCGTTAAAAACGCACGGGCAATCGCTTCGCCGCTGCCGCTGGTTTTACCGGAGCCAATGCCGCCAAAAATCTGCACGCCCTCGCAGGCATTGCCAATGGTAAACGGTTCTTCGTTATTAAAGGAATAGATTGCTCGGTCGAGCGGGTAATCAAATTGCGGCATAAGGGTGAGGTTTGAACGAATATAAATACTCCGTTTTAAAACTCCAAATGCGACATCAAAATCATTACGATGCCCGCCTAAAATCCAGTTCAAATGGTAAAGCCAATCTGCTAAGATGGATTCATGTCCGATACGCTTAAACCAGCAGAAATTATCAATACGCCTTATCGGCTGGCCTCGGATGAGGAAATGCAAGGCTGCGATGATGAAGTATTAAGCCACCAGCTTCGGTTATATGGCGTGGAGCTGATACGGTTGATTCACGCAGGAAAATTACAGGCTAAGGATGTCGCGCACATTCTGCGGAACATTAACCAATCGCTGAAAGAGTTTGGCAAGCCTTTACTGGCTTTGGATTTTTTAGACGATCTCGACTAACGGCGCATCTTCAGCGTTCCATTGCCCGCTGCTGCTCCGGTTCTTCGTAGGCTTGTGGCTCGCGGTTCATTGCACGGTCAACGGCGTTTTGATTCAGGTAATTGTTCCCTTCCCCCTGCTGAATAGCTTCAATCTTGTCTTTGGTGTCGGGGGATAGCTCCACCACATCGGACTTGAAATTATCATTGGCCGCTGGCGTATTCATCGGCGGGCCGATCTCATCGACATGCACCATCGTTTCGGTTGGTATGGAACGCTTCGCTTCTTCAATGATCTGTTCTTGGCGTGCAATCGTTGCCGCTGCATCGCCTGATGGTAAATTTGCTGCCTCTAATTCGGCATTTTGGATAACACGCCTTGCTTCCTGAATAGTCTGCATAGCGTGGGCGCGTTGATCGGCGTTTGCCCGGTTCAGTGCTTCTTCGATTGCGTTTGCCATTACAAAATGTTGCTTTGGCCTAAAGATAGGATTTTTGCTTAACAGTGTGAAGACGAGCTAAATAATTGCTATTTTTGCGCCTTCGGCAGTATCCTTACTGCCGTGTGATAAGGTTTAGGTTGAAGGCCCCCAGACAGCGAGTGTGTGAGGGCTTTCGTTTTTTTCGGAAGATTCAGGAAAATGAGCGTTGGGCTGGCGTTTTCTTTTGCTACTTTTCTTTGCCGCCGGAGAAATGAAAAGTAGTCCGGGCGTTTGATGTGATTATTAATTTTTAAACAAAATGCGCTTATTATTATGAAAAATTTAACCGATCCGCTCGTATACGCTAAAGACTAACGCCTATCTTTGCTTTTGTTACCAATTGCAAATTAAGTCTTAAGCGCCCCCCCATATATGACTAAAATCAATGCGCCAACAGATGGCCAAAAAAACCAAAAGCAATGCGCATGTGGTTCCAGCAAGGCAAATTGGGACCGCATTTCTCGTGGTTTTTTTGTAAAAACGTTTTTATTTTGGCTGCCCATCAAGCGATATAAGTGTCATCAATGTATGCGTCGCCACTTGATCATTGGGTAATAGCGTTATTCATGGCATTTCGAATGTCTCGTAAGTAAAATCTTCGAGATAATCCATGATCGAATCACGGTCATAAAGAATAATGCGTTTGGCGGGTTGCGAAACACGTATTTTACAATCGTCTTTTAGCTTCTGTAATGTCGTTTTGCTTTTTATACGCAATAGCTGCATGGCTTCCGCACCACTTATCCATTTCTCCGTTTTCGCGGGTGTTTTCTGTCTAATTTGAGCAACTACGTTTTCGATCAGCGTATGGAAAGCAGATTCTTCAATACAGATAACGTCCATGAGGTTAGGGTTTTATGAAAACAAAAATGACGAAATTTTGCGAAAGAAGCGGAATGTTTGTATATTTAGGTATGAATCGCTGCACGGGGCAGCGATAGGCTGGCTCAGCCATTTGACATAGTTACGCCTGTTTTATCATTGTTTTATCGAAAAACAAAAAAGGCAGCTACATGATATGTAACTGCCTGATAATGAGTAGCGGGGAGCAGGATCGAACTGCCGACCTTAGGGTTATGAATCCTACGCTCTAACCATCTGAGCTACCCCGCCGGGTTAAATTTTGTTCTGATAATCAACCTATTACATTATTTCATGTAGTTGGTTTTTTTCAGTTGTTAAACTTGTTAACGACACGCCTTTTTCTTGCGTGGAGCGCAAAGGTAAGAAACGCTGCTGTAAAATTATAACATTTTTGATTTTTGTTCGTAATAGCAGAATCACCCACCATTGAATGTTAGCGTAAAAATTAACGCTAAAATATTTAAAAAATTAATCGCTGTTAATTTTTGGAATTATCATAAATATAACTACCTTACAATCAGATTAATATGTATTAGTCACCTAAAACCATTTCACATGCTTCTCGATTTAAAACAATCCAATGTATCATTGGACCCTAAATTTGGGCCAATGCTCTCAAACCTACAAGCTAACATTTTAAAAGGCCACGGCAGAAATTTTGCGTTCCATTTATTCTTTTCTTTTGATCGTACAAAAGTTGTAGAGATCAAAAGTTGGATCGCCGCCTTTTCTGAAAAAATCAAATCAGCTGAAGAGCAAATTCAGGACAACAGCAACTACAAAAAGAGTGGAATTGATGGCGGAGTACTTAATACTTTGTCATTATCAGCTCATGGTTTTGACGTCCTGGGTTTAAAAAAGCCCACAGCTTCAAATTCATTTTTAAATGGAATGCGTGCAGACCAAGACGCATTAGGAGATGATCCGACGAAATATACTGCCGGCATTAATGACGAAGCATCTCCAGTCGATATGATGATTCTTGTAGCCGACGATAATTTGGACGTGGCTCAACGTTCCGCTGATTTGATTACAACTGACGTTACAAAGTTTTCGATTTTGCTTTTATCGCAAAAAGGAAAGGTTCTTAAAAAAAAGGATGCCATCGGCGGCGGGATCGAACATTTCGGATACGCGGACGGTATCAGCCAGCCACTTTATTTTGCTGACGAAATAAAAGAGAGAAGTACGATTGAATGGGACGATAAAACCGATTTGGAACGGGTACTTGTTAAAGACGGACCGGAGGAAGCAGACAGCTACGGCAGTTACCTGGTTTTCAGAAAACTAGAACAAAACGTAAAGGGTTTTAAAGACGCTGAGGGCGACAATGACGGTGCACCTTTTGTAGTTACAGAGGTTATTGACGAGAATGGAAAATCGAGCGCATCATTAGGTGGTGCAATGTTGGTGGGAAGGCATGAAGACGGAACTCCTTTGGTAAAAAGCAGTTTAGAGAACCTTAAACCACAAGTGGTTAATGACTTTGATTACAGGCATGACGAAGCCAATGTTTCAAAATGTCCATTTCACTCTCACATTCGAATAATGAATCCACGAAATGGGGATGACCCTAATAAAGACTTCACAAAACAAAGAATCACACGCCGGGGAATTCCGTATGAAGATTTTGACAGATTTGGAAAAGATGTAATTGAAATTACAGATGACATGTTAGAAACAAAGCAACCCGAATGCGGTGTTGGTTTATTATTTATGTGCTATCAAAGTAATATTGATACCCAGTTTTTAATACTTCAAAAAATTTGGGCAAATGCCGGAAATATTCAGGGGCATATTTTAGGAGCCGAAGACAGCATAATTGGTCAGCAAGCCAACGTTACTCCGAAGAGATTGCCAAAAAAATGGGGAGAAGAGCCTTTATCTGATAAGGAGTTTGTATTTCCTCAATTTGTTACAAACAGAGGAGGAGAGTACCTATTTACCCCTAGCAAATTGTTTTTGCAAAACATCAACGGGTAATTAATAGATAACGTACAGACAAATCTCGCAAGTGAAGCCATTGATGTATTATGGCTTCACTTGCGAGATTGTTCATTTAAAAAATATCTTAAGAACCACCAAAAAATCTTGTTATCGTCAGGCTGGTTGCCTTGTTGTGAGAATGCTTATAAAAGCGCTTTAACTTGCTTGCATCAGTGTTGCTAACATCATAATTGCCTAAGTTTTTTGTTCCCGTAAATCGTTATCCACTAGATCTTTAAACAACAGCTATTTCGGCAGCAACCGCCCTACTTGCACCGCTACGAGATTATAAATCCGAATGCTGTAACCATCTGAGTTACCGCGCCCTTAGTTGAAATAAAAAAGGTTTGCAATTATAGCAGAAATTCGTTTCCTTTAGAAAAAATGTTAACATTGTGGCTTATAATCCCGGCCATCCATTATAAACCCCTATGTCTGAAAAGAAAAAATTTACTATTGAGTACGAGATAAAGTCGTCGCCACGCATATTATATACTTTTTTAGTTGAACCTAATGGCCTGGCACAATGGTTTGCTGATGATGTTAATATCCGCGAGCAGATATACACTTTTACCTGGGATGGTGAGCAACAGAAAGCCAAATTAGTTAATGCCAAAGAAAATAAGCTGGTAAGGTTTAAATGGGTTGACGACGAACCGCAATGCTATTTTGAGATGGAGATACTGCAGGATGAATTAACCAATGATGTGGCGCTTGCCGTTACAGATTTTTCTGCTGAAGACGCCTTCGACGAAAGAAAATTAATATGGGACAATCAGATTCAGTACCTTATTAGCGTTTTAGGTGCATAAGGGTTAATTTTCCCTAATTTTGCGCGCGTGAAAAAGATACACCTGTTACTGCTCAAATCATTTATACGGCCTTTCCTGGTAACTTTTTTAATTGTGATGTTTGTGTTGCTGATGTTATTTCTATGGAAATACATTGACGACCTGATAGGCAAAGGCTTTCAGTGGTATATCATAATGGAGCTCATGGCCTACGCCTCGGCTACTAATGTGGCAATGGCCCTCCCTTTGTCGGTTCTGCTCTCCTCTATCATGACCTATGGCAGCCTGGGCGAAAATTACGAGTTGGTTGCTATTAAATCAGCGGGCATATCGCTTACACGCGCCATGTATCCCATGTTTTTACTGGTTTGTGTTTTAAGCATAAGTGCATTCTTTTTCTCAGACTATATGCTGCCCATCGCCAATTTAAAATACTACTCATTATTGTATGATGCCCGCGAGCAAAAGTCAGCCAACTTTTTACCCGAGGGGGTTTTTAGCAATAGCTTTGCTAACAATACCATACGTGTGCAACGGAAGGACCCCGACGGGCAAACGCTTTACGGCCTTACCATTTACTCTAAAGATCCGGTAAAAAGCACTTCGTTTATGGTAATGGCTAAACAGGGTAAAATGTATCGGTCATTTGATGATAAGTATCTTATTATAGAACTAAAAGACGGCATACGTTACGAAGAGAATGCGGGCTCCGGCTCGGGAGTTTATATTCCGCGGAGGGTTTTTATTAGGCAAAGGTTTAAAGAGACCACCCAAAAATTGGATCTTAGCGGCATAACTTCAATTAAACGTACCGACGAAGGCGCGTTTAAAAGCGCTTTTCAGATGATGAATCTGCGTTTACTGGGCGATACCATACGTATTCTTAACCGAATGCTGGATAGTTCTAAGGTGGCAAATTTTAAATTAGCCGTTCCGTATATGAAATACCTTGCCATGCCGCTTAAACCTGATAGCCCTGGTATTAAGCCCGTGGTATACAAGGCTAACTGGTTTAGCACAATGCCCTTGCAAGATCAGCAGCAGGCCATAGTAGGTGCCCAGAGCCAGGCTAATGCTATAAAAGAGCAGTTTATCATCAGAAAAAGCAGCTTTGAAAACACAGCTTCAAGCGAACATGGCGCGCAAGTTGAATTTCAGAAAAAATTTACGCTATCTGCAGCATGCCTTGCGCTATTTTTGATAGGTGCACCGCTTGGTGCCATTATTCGCAAAGGGGGCTTGGGTTTACCTGTTGTAGTTTCGGTTGTATTTTTCCTTATCTACTACATTATTTCAACCATTGGCGAAAAGGCCGTTAAAGCCGGAGACGCATCTCCGTTTTTAGGGATGTGGATAAGCATTATTGTGCTAACGCCTATCGGCATCTTTTTATCATACAAGGCGGCAAATGACTCTGCTATTTTTGATGCCGAGGTATACAAACGCGTTTTTGGCAGCTTGTTTAATAAAGCGAAGGCACTTTTTAGTAAAAAACCTGCATTATAAAACTGTTTTCCGGGCTCAATTACCACAATATTCTTTTACAAACCACCGACGTTTATTTTTTTAATATGCGTTAACTTTGTTATGCTGCCTTGTATTTAAAAGGTGACTGTTAATTTTATAAAATGCTTAACACAATTCCAGAAGCTATTGAAGCTATAAAAGCAGGTAAAACCATTATTGTGGTTGATGATGAGGACAGGGAAAATGAGGGAGATTTTTTAACTGCAGCCCGTAATGCTACCCCTGAAACTGTAAATTTCATGATCCGTTACGGCCGTGGGCTGGTTTGCGCTCCCATAACGCAACAACGTGCGGCCGAGTTGGAGTTGGAGCCTATGGTAAGCCATAACACCACATCGCACGAGACTAATTTTACAGTATCGGTTGATCTTTTGGAGGGCTGTACCACGGGCATCTCTGCAAGTGACAGATCAAAAACCATACTTGCGCTGATAGACCCTGAGATTAAACCTGCGGAACTGGGAAGGCCGGGACACATATTTCCGCTGATAGCTAAAAACGGTGGTGTGCTGCGTCGGTCAGGGCATACTGAGGCGGCTATTGATCTGGCTGTGATGGCAGGTTTTGAACCTGCCGGCGTAATATGCGAGATTATGAGCGAAAGCGGCGAAATGGCGCGTTTGCCGGAGCTTAAGGAAATGGCCAAAGAGCTTAATATGAAAATCATTTCTATTAAAGATTTGATAGCCTACCGGCTGGACACTGAAACACTTATAAAAAAAGAAGTATCTGTTAAATTGCCAACCGCCTGGGGCGACTTTGAAATGACGGCCTATACGCAACTTAATACTGATGACAACCATATTGCTTTAACAAAAGGATCATGGGAGCCGGGCGAACCTGTTTTGGTGCGGGTACACAGCTCATGCGTTACGGGTGATATTTTTGGATCATGCCGTTGCGATTGCGGCCCACAGCTGCATGCCGCCATGGAAATGATTGAGAAAGAAGGAAAAGGCGTTATTGTTTATATGAACCAGGAAGGGCGCGGCATTGGCCTTGTAAATAAACTAAAAGCTTATAATTTGCAGGAGAATGGCTTTGATACTGTTGAAGCTAACATAAAACTAGGGTTCAAGATGGATCTTCGTGACTATGGCGTTGGTGCGCAAATATTGCGCAGCCTGGGCATATCAAAAATGCGTTTAATGACCAATAATCCAAAAAAACGCGCTGGGCTTATTGGTTACGGGCTGGAGGTGGTTGACAATGTGCCGATAGAGATAGCCCCTAACCCGCATAACGAAGCTTACTTGCGCACCAAGCGCGATAAAATGGATCACGCCATTTTACGCAATCATTAATCTTCGTCGTCTTTATCAGCCGGGCCGCTTGGCGGGGTATCGCCTTTGGGTAAGGCACCAGGTGTTGGTACCGCCGGTACATTTCCATCAAGCGGTAACAACCTGCGGTTGCGGCGGGAACTGCTTCTGAATATGTTTCTGAAAAAATCTTTGAAGTTGTCAAAATCGCGCTGGTATACTAAACCCACACCATTAACATACTGCACGGTTAATTGATCGGCAGCGTTTAATGTGTTGTTATTGAGCACACGATAGGAGTAACGCGCTGTTAAGTTACCATCTTGTCTTATCCTGTATAAAGCTTCAAAATCCTTTGTCAGCTTGTTAAAATCAGAATTAAGCAAGCTGTTGTTGTTAAATGAGGTGCTACTCCCCCTGTTATTAAACAAGCTCCCGTTAAACACCAGGCGTTCATTCATAAATTTTAGCGATGCACTTGCGTCGCTTGGTGACTTTATGTTGAGGTCAAACCCTTTAATATTTGACTGTGATATAAGGCTGTTGAGTTTGTTAAACGCAAATTCGGTTAAAGCGTTGTAAGCGGTATTAACAACCTGGTTACCAAAATCGCTACCGGTACCCGGTGCAAAAGCGCGCCGAACAATAACACTAAGAGCCTGCTGGCTCCGATTATTGTTGTCAGACAGATAGGTGTTTACATCTTCCTTTATTTGCGGATCAGTAGGGAAGTTAAAGTCAAAATCAATATTTGGTTTTAATAATGATTTTGTGATTATCAAATTAGCTTGTACCAACACTTGTTGACTGCCCTTTGGCGACTGTAGACCAGCAGCCGTATATAATGGCAAAATATTGGTACGCACTTCGTATACCGCTTTTAAATTAATTTCGGCATTGGCGGGGTTGCCGGTCCAGCGTATATCGCCGCCTTGGTTTACTACAAAATTTTTACTGATAAAATTTTTAGCGGTAAACTCAAATTTGCCCGATGTGATGCTGAATGTGCCAAACATTTCAAAGTCGCCCAAACTATTAATGTTAAGAGTAAGGTTACGCGCGGTACCGCTTCCCTGCAATACGCCATAGTCAGTAGTTATTATTACGGTGCTATTTTCGTCAACATTTAACACCATGTTAAGTGTAACACCATTAAAATTTTTCTTTTTATCAACCACAACATTGGCGGTATCCTTGTGGCTTACAAAGCGTATAAAATCATACTCGCTTACGGTTGACGATGCATTGAGCGGCAGGTTAAACACAGTACCTGCCTGCGTGGTTGCATTTATGTCAATGCTCATGTTATCAACTGGGCCCTTAAAGCTAAAATCTCCACTGGCAAAGGCCTTACCAAAATAAAGGTGGTTATCTTTAAACGCTGTGTTAAGCGCCATTAAGTTTCTGGCCTCAAGCTGAACGTCAATAACAGGGTTACCCGGATCAGTTAGATTAACTGTGCCGGTTGCATTAGCCGTACCACTCAGGGTATCTCTCAACGTGAGCTTTTCAATAGCGATGATGCTGTTTTTTACCGTAACCTTGTCATTTAAAATAAAAGGTGTTTTAAGGTAAACTACGGTTAGGCCTGTGTTATTAAACTCAACATCACCGTTAAGCTGTGGTTTTGAAGGCGTTCCGGTAAGTTTCAAATCAGTAGAGAGTGTACCTTTAATATTTGTTACCAGATCTTTCACAAACGGCTCAAAAATAATGGCCCTTGTTTTATCCATTTCTATATCAAAATCAAGCACATCATCTTCATCGTTTTTTATAAAATAAGTGCCCTCTATATCCAGTGTTTTAAGGCCGTTTGATGTTATTCCCATATTCACTGCCGCCTGCTGTTTTACATTGTCAAGATTAGATACTATGGAAGCGTCGCCTATTTGGGTCGTATTCATCGCAAGCGAATCTATTTTTAGTTTGGCATCAATACCCGGCGATTTAAGGATAGAAGATAGCTCAACATTACCGTTCAGCAAGCCATGTAATTTAATGTCTGACGTTCGGGTAAGTTGGTTGAACGTAGCCATATTAAATTTCTCAAAAACTACGTTCAATTTGTCGTCTGTTGACGAGGATATAAAGCCATCTATTTTTACCTTTTGCAAACCATTTGATAGCTCAAAATCTTCAACCTGCGTTTTGTTATCAAGTAAGCGTACCCTTACAGCTTCTTCTACATGCCATTTCTGGTTTTCCAATATCAGGTCAGACGGTAAAATCTCCAGCTTGGCAACCGTATCGCGGCCAAAAGCCACTCGTCCATAAAGGTCCAACTGGTTGGTCGCATTCTTATCGGCAAGCTTTATGTTAAAATTCAGACTATCATTATTCAAAAAGTTGGTTACGTTAACATCAGTCAAATACAACTTATCAGTAAGGTCTACCCTGCTCATGGATATATTCAAACTCAAAAACCTATCAAGCGTGGCCTCATCCAGAATAAAATCATGAAAAACCATATCGCCATATTGTATGGTTTTAATAAACCCGTTAACGGTTGCCGTTTTCTCTTCAGAATTAAATTTGCCCAAAAAGGTTCCCCGCTCAGGTATTTTCAGGTCGGGCAAAAATATGGCTGTTAGCGGGTCAAGGTTTTTAATGCTAAGGCTAAACTCAAAGTTTTGGGGCTTAGGTTCAACAATGGTTGTCTGTAACGACGGAATGTATTTTTTTACGATAGTTTTAAAATACGATGGAAGCGTAGCCAGATCATAACTTCCTTTTATGCTCCCATCCAGGGCATCAGAACGGAAATTGATAGACCGTACATCCCCCGTGCCTACTGCGGCTATATAAATAGAATCAAGAAGGTAATTATTGCGCGGGTCAACAATACGTATTGGCGAAAACAGTACCTCGCCTTGTAAATTTTTAAGACTGTTGCCTGTTATGCGCGTTTTTATATTGGTACTGAGCGTAATGGTGTCCTTAAGTAATTTGAGTTTATTAAGATTGGCATCGGTTATCAGGGCAGAAAAGTCGTATTCAGGCAACGTTGCTTTCAAATTTATACTACCGTCTGCATTAAGTTTAACGTTAGCATCATTTATAGTAAGTTTACCGCTAACTTTTTGGTCAATAAAAGTACCATTTATCGCTACGTTATGGTAGTTATACCCCTTAAAGCTAATGTGGGCTATTTTTGCTGAAACCGTTTCATTAAGCGTTTCTAAAGCATCGCCGCTTCCCTTTACGTTTGCGCTAAATGTAGCGCGCCCCAATTCAGCTTCGCCAATCAGCGTCCCCAAATCAAAATCATAGGCATTTATCTTACCGCTATAACTTGGTTTGCCGTTTTTGTCAATCTTAAGATTAATGTCAGGGTCAAACCTGCCTAACTTGGTTTTAAAACTTCCGTAAGCTACAAAATTGTTTTGCAGCCCGGTAAATTTGCCTTTAAAGTTGATGTTGCCAAGTTTTTCAAGAATATCAGGCGCTTTTGTTTTATTGTTGCCGGTAAAATTGGCAATAATGCGGTCCAGATCTTTTTTGTTAGTCGCTATCTGATCAAAATCAAGTTCCATAAAGGCTTTATCAAAATCAGGCAAACCCTTCAGGCTAAAATCGCCTTTAACAAAAGTGGCCTGACCGGCGGTAACCAGCAGATTTTTTGATCGCAGATCGTTCACCTTGCCTTGTACCCGACCATCAATACCAAGCTCAAATTTCATTTTCTCCAGATCAGCAAAGTAGGCTATGTCTTTTGATGACAGGTGCGACGACTTAAAATCGCCATCCATGCGCACCTTGTTTTCAAAGTCTTCCATATCATCAAACGTTTTAAAACGCATGCGCAGATAGTCTTTTATGGTGGAGTTAGGCGTTTTCAGCAACATATGCTCTACCAGTATCTGGTTGGTATCAACAGTAGCGTTAGCGCTAAGATTTTTTATAATGAAGCCGCTCTTTTCTTTTAAGGTAAGATTTTTCACATCCGCCTTAAACAGGTGGTTGTAAACATCCATATTATTTACCACCGCGCTAAAATTCCGTACATCAATATCGTCAAAGTTTATTCCCTTAACCAAATCTCTTTTAAGGGTGTTTTTATACCTGAAATGGAAATTATTGACCGCTATTTTTTGGAAGATGAGCGTCCAGGGTTTTCCGGGTGCTTTGGTAGTTGTATCTTTTGAGGCCAGGCTATCAACAATAAATTTAAAGTTGGTTTTATTACCTGCCAGGTTTTTAAGATAAAAGGAGCCGTTATCCAGTTGAATAAGCTTGAGGTCTATTTTTCTATCGGGAATGCTGCTAAACACCGAAAACCCGTTTAGTTCAACAGTAAGTTTTGGCGTGCTTATTAAAGTATCTTTTTGCTTATCAAGTACATAAAAATCTTCTAGCACAATGGATGTGAAAGGCTTAATATAAATGCTTTTTATATCAACTTTAGTACCCAGCTTTTTCGACAGCCATTCTGTGGCTTGTTTAGCCGCCCAGGTTTGCACCGGCTTATACTGAAATACCAATAGCAAAATGCTCAGCATTAAAAACAGGAGCAGAACAATACCAAGGGTTATTTTGAGTGCTTTTTTAATAACTTTGCGCTTTATATTATAATGAGTGAATTAGTGATTTAGTGAATGACTGAATGCTAAACAGTATTTGTTAGATAAGGTTTACATTTTATAAATCACTCATTCACTCAATCAATCCTTCAAAATTAAAATAGTGCCTGTAATATTAGCCATAGAATCCTCCTGCGATGATACCTCGGCAGCCGTGTGTGTAAACGGTGCCGTATTAAGCAATGTTATTGCCAACCAGGCCATACACGAGGCTTACGGAGGTGTTGTTCCTGAGCTTGCCTCAAGGGTTCATCAGCAAAACATAGTTCCGGCTGTACAACAAGCATTATTAAACGCAAAAGTAAACAAAAATGATATTGATGCTGTAGCTTTTACACGCGGGCCGGGTTTATTAGGCTCTTTATTGGTGGGCGTATCTTTCGCTAAAGCTTTTGCACTGGCCAATAACCTCCCGCTTATTGAGGTTAACCACATGCAGGCCCACGTTTTAGCGCATTTTATAGCAGATAAAAAGCCATCTTTTCCGTTTTTGTGCCTTACGGTATCTGGCGGGCATACCCAGATAGTGCTGGTGAAAGACTACTTTGATATGGAGGTGATAGGGCAAACACTTGATGACGCTGCCGGCGAGGCTATGGATAAAACCAGCAAGATACTAGGCCTGCCGTACCCCGGCGGACCGCTGATTGATAAATATGCGCGTTTGGGCAACGCCGACAGGTTTAAGTTCCCCGAGCCGCAGATACCGGGATTTGACTTCAGCTTTAGCGGATTGAAAACATCTATTTTATATTTCATCCGCGATAATGTAGCCGCCAACCCCAATTTTATACAGGATAATCTGAATGATATTTGCGCATCGGTTGAAAAACGTATTGTAACCATACTGCTTAATAAGTTTGAAAAAGCCGCACGCGAATATGGCATAAAGGACGTAGCTTTGGCGGGTGGTGTATCGGCCAATACAGGTTTGAGGCAAGGTTTGCAATCTTTAGCTGAAAAGAATGGATGGAACCATTTTATACCCGCCATGCAATATTGTACGGATAATGCAGGTATGATAGCCATTGCCGGGTATCATAAATATTTAAAAGGCGATTTTACCGGGCAGGATGTAGCACCGCTGGCCAGAATGCCTTTTTAGTTAAAGAGTGATTGATTGAGTTTTGAATGAGTGAATTTTCATTTCAATCGCCGTTAGTAAAAAATTAATCATTAATTCACTCAATCATTAATTCACTCAATCACTAATTCACTCATTAAAAATGTCCGCACCTTCATTAATTTTCTGGGCAATATTTGTACTGCCGCTTATTGCATTTTTAATATGGCTTTTAAAACAGGATAAACGTAAAGGTTGGATAGGTTTAATTGTGCTTGCTGTTACCGTTATTGGGGCAGTTTTGTGGATGTATAAGAATAATTTTTTCGATTGAAGAGGCCAGAAAAAAGTTAAGGTTCATAGGATTATTGTCTTATCCATTCCTTTTTATTAATAGTATTGGTGTCGATAAACTTCTCGTACTTCAAAAACGAAGTTAGGTCTCTCCTTAACACAATGCTATATCCATCACCCATTGCTCCCAGATCAACATATAGTTTAATGATTTTAACCTTTGGGTCGTTTCTGCTCACGTACAATACTTTGACGTCAGAGTTTGCGGCAAAACCGTTAAAGAATGTTATCATTCCAACGAAAATAAAAGCCAGAAAAATTGACAATATCGATATAGAAGTTGATAATCTCCAATTGTCTTCCTGGCGATTGTAACATGCGCGAAATGCGGTAATACCAACTGAAATTAAAGTCAAAATAAATATTGCCCGGCCGAAATAATCTGCAGTTTCCGGATCGACGAAATATATCGGAATGAAGCGCCCAACGGTATTGATTAGAAAACACAATATCATTATCCATAACACTATTTTGCTCCAACGCTTAGAGATATACAACAATAAACTATTCATGGCAATCCTTAAATCCTACAAATCCTGGTTCAGACAAGTAAATACATACCCCTCCTTCTTCCACACCTCCATCGCCTTAGGCAACACATACTCCAGTCTTTCAAAAGCTTTCAAACTATCATGAAAAACAATGATAGATCCCGGTTGGGTATGCTTCAAAACATTTTGCAGGCATTTTTCCGGGCTGAGTGCTGTATCAAAATCACCGCTTAAAACATCCCACATAATAATTTTCAGATTCGGCCGCTGTTGTAGCAAAAGGTTTATTTGCGATCGCTTAATTCGGCCATATGGGGGTCTGAATAGTGCTGTGTGCAGCAACTCATCAGCTTTAATAAAATTTTGAAAATACACTCCATCATCTGTATCCCAGCCCTTTAAATGGTTAAAAGTATGATTGCCGATTGCGTGCCCCGCCGCTTTTACCTTTTCAAAAATATCCGTATGTTTAGTGACGTTATCGCCGATGCAAAAAAAAGTGGCCTTTGCCTTATATTGTTCTAAAATATTTAAAACAAACGGTGTAACAATTGGTATGGGGCCATCGTCAAAGGTGAGATAAATAGTACGGCCGCGCTTATCAATATCCCAGATTAGTTGAGGATAAATTTTTTTGAGCAGCCACGGTGTTTTTACCAGATACATATTCGAAACAAGAGATTCCCTGTATAGGAGATACAAGACAAAACGCTATATTTAGTGCAATTGACGCTAATGTAAAGCCAAATCTGAATATCTCGGTACAACATCTCAATTATTTGTACAAATAACCCATATGAAGCAAAATATATCAGTATTAAAACAGGCAGGCTTGGTAGTTACGTTTTTACTGGCTGCAAGTTTTACTGTTAAAGCGCAAGAGAAGATAACGCTGCAAGCAGCTGTGAACCGTATGCTGGCCAATAACCTTAACATAAAGCAAGCCCAGATAACAGAGGCTATAGGTAGCGTAGATCTGCAGCAATCAAAAAATAATTTATTGCCAAGCTTGAACGGAAGCACGTCAGGAGGGTATAATTTTGGCAGAAGCCAGATAAGTGGTCAGTTTGCATTTTCTCAGGCCGCTACTTTTAATGCTAACGGTAGTGTAAATATGGCGCTTACGCTGTTTCAGGGTGGGCAATTGCGTAACCAGATAGTTCAAAACAGACTGTTGCTTGACGTAAATAAAAGTAATACGGCTAAATTAAAGAACGACCTTACATTAAATGTTGTAACCACATATCTGCAAATATTGGTAAATCAAGACCTGGTAACGGCAGCAAATCAGCAGGTTGATATTGCCAACCAAACGCTACAACGCTCACAAATAAGCTTTGATGCGGGCAGGCAAACCCTGGCTGATCTTTCGCAGGCGAAGGCTCAAGTTGCCACTGCTAATTTAAACTTGATAAATGCACAGAATCAACTCAATATTTCGTTGCTAGTATTAAAACAGTATATGGAAATGAATCCAAATACTGAAATAATAGTCGAAAAACCAGATGTTAGCAGGTTAACCAATGTTAAAACTTTATTTGATGCAAATGAGGTAGTAAGAACAGCTTTAGGAATTAACCCGGATATTAAACTGGCCGAAGCGCAGGAAAGAACTTATTCTCAGTCGATAAAAATTGCTAAAGGGGCGTTTTATCCAACTTTAAGTATGAGCAGTGGCCTTACGTCGAGCTATTCGGGTGCACGGCAGACAATTCTAGGCAGTTACGAAACCGGGAGAACGCCAACTATCGGGTACGTGGATGGTACAAATGCGTTAGTCAAGATGCGGGAAACCCAAACATATGGCACTCCTACACCATTCCGCACTCAGGTAAGCGATAACTTTAGTCAGTCTATCTATTTGAGCTTACAGATACCCATATTTAACAGATTTTTAGTTAGAACCAATGTTAAAAAAGCGGAACTTAACTTTCAAAATGCGCAGTTAAGCACGCAAATAAGCAAAAACAACCTTAGCAAAGTAATTATGCAGGCGGTGCTTGACTTAAATGCCGCAGATAAACAATATCAATCTGCCACGCAAACATTTGAAGCTAACCGCGATGCATTGAACGTTACACAGCAACGTTATGATGTGGGTTTAGTTAACTCGCTTGATTACAATACTGCGGTAACAAACTTCAATAAATCACAAAATGATATGATACAGGCACAATACTCTGTTATATTCAGAAGCAAAATAATTGATTACTATTTAGGAAACACCATAACTCTTTAAAATAAACATCCTGAACATCATGGGAAAAACTACAAAATATATTCTGATAGGTTTAGGCATCGTAGTGGTGCTGCTTGTTGTTGGCAAGGCAACGGGCGTTATTGGCAAAGAACCAAAAACAAAAGTGGCAACTGAAAAGGCCGCCAGCCGCGAGATCAATGAGACCGTATCAGCAAGCGGAAAAATAATGCCACACGTTGAAGTTAAAATTAGTCCGGAGGTTTCTGGTGAGGTGGTAGAGCTGCCTATTAAAGAAGGCGACGTGGTTAAGAAGGGTCAGTTATTGATCCGTATTCGCCCGGATATTTTGCAATCTGGCTATAACCGTGCAGTTGCATCGCTTAACTCGCAAAAGGCTAATGTGGCTAATTCAAGCCAACAACAAAAGCAAGCCGAAGCTACTTATAACAACCAGGCTGCCAATTACAAACGTAGTAAAGAACTTTTTGAGAAAAAGGTACTTACCGCATCTGAGTTTGATGCTGCTAAGGCTACTTATGAAAGCGCAGTTGCCGGTGTTGAAGCTGCTAAGCAAAGTGTAATAGGTGCCAGATTTGGCCTGGAGCAGACAGCAGCCAGTGTAAAAGAAGCAAGTGATAATCTTTTAAAAACCACCATATACGCGCCTGTTGATGGTGTTGTGTCAAAACTTACTGTTGAAATTGGCGAACGTGTTTTGGGTACTGCTCAGTTTGCTGGTACAGAGATAATGACCATTTCAAATTTGAACGAAATGGACGTGAACGTTGATGTGAATGAGAACGATATTAACCGCATAACACTGGGCGATGTGTCTGTGATACAGGTTGACGCGTTCTCTGGCAAGAAATTTAAAGGCAAGGTTACAGAAATTGGCAGCTCGGCCAATGTTGTAGGTACTACTGCAGATCAGGTTACCAATTTTACTGTTAAAGTGCGTATAGACCCTGATTCATACCTTGACATGTTGAATGCAAAGGCAGCTAATCCTTCGCCCTTCCGTCCGGGGCTTACTGCTACTGTTGATATTCAAACTAACCACACCAAAGCTTTATCAGTACCTATACAGGCCGTAACCACCCGCGATGATGAGAAAAAGGATGACGGACCTAAAAAAGACGAAAATGCCGAAGTGAAAACTACCGCAAGTGCTGCCCCGGCAAAAGAGTATGTGTTTATTTACGAAGCACCGGGCAAGGTTAAACAAGTACTGGTAACAACCGGCATACAGGATGATACCTATGTTCAGATACTAAGTGGCCTTAAAGAGGGCGATGAAGTAGTATCGGCTCCGTATCCGGCAATCTCAAAAACACTGAAAGACGGCGCACTGGTTGAGAAGGTTGACAAAGCTAAACTGTTTACCACCGAAGGCAAGTAGAATATCACCAACCAAATATCATAGTTAAGGCTGATCCGAAAGGGTTGGCCTTTTTTTGTTATTGGATAGCTTTGTTCTATTTTAAATGGACATATATATGTAGCTTAACATTACCACTATATACTTGAATAACACCATATGACTTTTGATCCTAAAATAAAAAAATGGAGTTTTCATCAATCCGTAATTGATGGCGAAGAGTTGCGCATAAGCGGTTTAAACTTATGGGCGCACGAGTGGAAACCCTTTGGTTCTAGTATTCACGTAAAAGATCCGCTTTATGGGCAGGATCATACTATGGGTGTGTATGAAATTTCTGATGGAATAACAACAGTGTTATTCGCTGCAGGCGAGTTTTCAAATATGGTTTGGGGAATATATCTTCCGGTTGAATAATTTTTGTTGAAGCTAGTTATTAAAGAAAAACAAGAAGAGCTCCTGATGGGCAGGAGCTCTTTCTAACCAATTATAAACCAATTATATGAAGAGATATGCCTCTCGGCACATTACGTTAAGTCTCTTTAACTGAGTAACAATATACAAACGATGTACCAAAGTATTTATTGTGTATTTATTACACTTTAATAAATATTGCCTGTGCTAAATTAGGTACACAAAAAAAGCGCTTCAGCTTAGGCTGAGGCGCTTTTATAGCTGAAAAAAATCAGTATTAAATAGTGTTCAGAGCGTTGCCTGTATAGTACAGTATAATGATAATTATCCCCGCCACAATACGATACCAGCCAAATGCCTTAAAGCCTTTACGTTCTAAAAAAGTAATAAAGGATTTTATGGCCAGTAACGCCACAATAAAAGCGATCAAACTCCCCACCAGTAAAAACTTAATGTCTTGGTAAATATCGGCCTGATTCATTCCGCCATCTTTATAAAAGTCCCAAACATCTTTTACTGTAGCGCCAAACATGGTAGGCACGGCTAAAAAAAAGGAAAACTCTGCAGCTACCGTTCTGCTTAACTTTTGCGACATGCCGCCTATTATTGATGATGCCGAACGCGACACCCCGGGTATCATGGCCAGGCACTGAAAGAACCCGATTTTAAGGGCTGTAAGGTAGCTTATATCCTCTTCGCTTTTAATGGTTGGGTCTTTAAACCAGTCGTCAACAAAAAGTAATACAACGCCACCTGCAACCAAGGCTATACCAACAATTAAAGGGCTCTCAAGCAGAATATCTATTTTGCTTTTAAACAATAAACCAAATATGATAGCCGGAATAACACCTACAACCAGTTTTATGTAAAAGTTAAACGAGCGAAAAAAGCGTTTAAAGTAAAGTACCACTACAGATAGGATGGCACCCAGCTGAATAACTATCTCAAACAGCTTAACAAAATCATCTTTACCAATGCCCATCAGTGAACTGGCAACCACCATGTGCCCTGTTGATGAAACCGGCAAAAACTCTGTAAGGCCCTCAATAATGGCTAATACAATAACATGAAATATATTCATTGTGCGATAAGTGAGATAGTGTTAATAAAGCAAGCCCTGACCCTAGGCGTCAGACTTTTTAAGGATTGCATAAAAGCCAATACCGAAGCCAGCTAAAACAACTACAGGGGCCACTACTATTTTGGTGCTGCTGTAAATATCAGTAGTACCGGCCATCAGGAAAAAGCCCAGCGTTACCACAGCTATGCTGATAGCAAACCATAGGTAGTTGGTTTTACCAAAAATAAATTTAACCGGGCTACTTACAGCACTATCTTGCTGAGCTGTGCTTTTGGTTTTTAATATAGTTTTTGCCATTTTAATTATTGAATTATTGATTGAGTGAATGAGCGATTGGGTTTATTGGCCGCATGTTATTCACCTTTGAGCTTTTGCCTTTCACCTTATCTGTACAGATCGTATATTTTTAAACGTAAAAATTTGTTTACTGCCAAATATGTACTTAAGCCTGATATAAATACACCCAGACCAAGCACCAGCAAAAATACAACGCCAAATTCAAAGTTGTTTTGCAGTATTACAAGATCTGGTATCTCCAGGTTAGCCAGGTACAAAGTGCCTATCAGTATAATTATAGCAATTAAGCCGCCCAATATGCCGTGCCATATGCCGTAAAGTATAAACGGTTTGCGGATAAAGTTTTTTGTGGCACCCACCAGTTGCATTGATTTTATTAAAAACCTTTGCGAATAAATAGCCAGCCTGATGGTATTATTTATCAGCGCTACCGATACCACAACAAAAATACTTGCAAAGGCCAATATCACAAGGCTTATAGCTGTTATGTTATCGTTCATCCTGTCAACCAATGATTGCTGATATTTTACTTCTTTAACCAGTGGATTCTTCAATAACATGGTTTTTAACTTAGTAATTTCGGCATTGTTAGCATAATCTGCATTCAGGTATACATCTAATGATTGCGACAGCGGATTATATCCTAAAAACTTAACAAACTCTTCGCCCAGTTCTTTTTGCAGGTTACGCGCGGCCAGTTCTTTGCTTACGTAAATGGCCTGTTTTACAGCCGGATTGGCATCAAGCTGCGTTTGCAGTTGGCGCACATCAGCTTCGTGAGCGGCCTCGTCAACAAAAATATTAAGTACAATATTCTCTTTTACAAAGCGCGAAAGATTGTTGGCGTGTACCAGTAACAAGCCCAATAAACCCACCATAAGCAACACCATTGATATGCCGAATACGGTAGATATATATATCGTCTTGGTTTTCTTTGTTGATTCGCTTGCTTCAAATTCTTCCATAATGCGTGTTTGTTGCGCTAAATTAAGAATACGCGCTTAAAGGTAAAACTTATAATTTATTTAAACGGAAAACAGAATGATATTAACATTATTTAACGGATTTAAACAATATGCGCAGCAGGGTGTTTTGTATAGTGAATTGTTAATAGTGAGTAGTTAATGGTAAATAATTTAATAGTTACAACTCACCATTACTAATTCACTTACGCATTTCACTCAATCAATAATCCATTAATTCAATAATTAACATGACCATTCCCGCAAATTCAACAGATAAACCATCGCCTGCAGATACACCAACTGACAGGCCCGACGATAATGGCCAAAAAAGCAAAGTAAAAAAAGAAGACAAGGTTTACGATGCAGACGAGCCCCACGGCGGCGATGTAGCAAAAAAACGGGAAAAAGAGGAGCAACCGGTAAATCCAATTAAAACTCCTCCTAAACCATAAATAATTAAACCGCTATTTAAATTTACTCTTCAACGCGGCCAGCTTTAGCGCCATATCTGTTTCCGGCTCGGGTTGTTTTTTTTTTGCGGGCTGATGCTGCGCAGGTTTGCTCTGATGCTGTGGTTTTGCCGGGCGGTCTTTCTGTGGCTCGTCCGTTTTCATTGAGAGCGAGATCCGTTTGCGCGCTACATCCACCTCGGTAACGGTAACCTCTACCTGTTGATGCACCTTGATAACCTCGTTGGCATCTTTTACAAACCTGTTGGCTATCTGGCTCAAATGCACCAAACCATCCTGGTGTACGCCAATATCTACGAAGGCGCCAAAATTGGTTATATTGGTAACAATGCCTGGCAGTTTCATGCCGGGTTTTAAATCGGTTATGCTGTTTACGCCATCGGTAAAGCTAAAGGCTTCAAATTTTTCGCGCGGGTCGCGGCCGGGTTTGGCCAGTTCCGCCATAATATCGTTCAAAGTAGGCAGGCCTACCGTTTCTGTTATATATTTTTGCAGCGGGATGCTTTTGCGTAGTTTTTCATCGCGCATCAGCTCATTAACTGTGCAGCCTTTGTCTTTAGCTATTTGCGATACCAAAGCGTAACGTTCCGGGTGTACCGCGCTTGTATCCAGCGGATTTTCTGCATTGTGGATGCGTAAAAATCCTGCTGCCTGCTCAAAAGCCTTATCGCCCAGGCGGGGTACTTTTTTTAGCTGTTCGCGATGTTTGAAAGCGCCGTTAACATCGCGGTACGCTACAATATTCTGCGCCAGCTGCGGGCCTAAGCCCGACACGTACGACAATACCTGTTTAGATGCCGTGTTCAATTCAACGCCAACAGCGTTCACGCAGCTGATAACGGTGTCATCTAACGAAGCCTGTAGCTTGTTTTGGTCAACATCGTGCTGGTATTGCCCCACGCCGATAGATTTAGGATCAATCTTTACCAGCTCCGCAAGCGGGTCCATCAACCGCCTGCCGATAGACACTGCCCCACGTACGGTAACATCCTTATCCGGAAACTCCTCGCGCGCAACATCTGATGCTGAATAAATGGAAGCACCGCTTTCATTTACCATAACAATGGTTACGTCCGGTAGATTCAGCTGGCGCACAAATGTTTCTGTTTCGCGGCCTGCGGTGCCGTTGCCAATGGCAATGGCTTCAATTTTATAGTTTTCAAAAAGGTGGGTAACGGTTTTCTGCGCTTCGCGGGCCTGCCCGGCACCCGTATGCGGAAATATGGTGGTGTTCTCTAAAAGTTTGCCCTGCTCATCAAGGCATACTACTTTACATCCCGTGCGAAAGCCGGGATCAATAGCCATTATGCGTTTTTGCCCAAGCGGCGCGGCTAACAATAACTGCCGTGCATTTTCGGCAAATACCCTTATAGCCTCTTCGTCTGCGCGTTTTTTAGTAAGCAAGCGCACCTCCGTTTCCATCGACGGGCGAAGCAGGCGCTTATAACCATCATAAACCGCTAAGCAAACTTGCTCTGCAGCGGCATTATGGCCGGTTATAAAAGCATTCTCAAGTAAAGCCACCGCCTCATCCTCTGGCGGCAGGGTATCTAAAAATAAAATCTCCTCCTTCTCGCCACGGCGCATGGCCAGTATACGGTGTGATGGTGCCGACTTTACAGGCTCCTCCCATTCAAAGTAATCTTTATATTTAATGCCGGTCTCTTCCTTACCCGGCGCTACCTTGCTTTTAAACGTACCTTTTTCAATAAACAACTCGCGCAGTTTGGCCCTTACATTCGCATCCTCGCTTATGTGCTCGGCAATAATATCGCGGGCACCTGCAAGGGCATCTTCAGCATTGGCCACACCTTTTTCTTCCGAGATATACTTTTCTGCCTCGGCATCCAAATCAAATTTATTTTGAGCCAGCAAGGCATCGGCCAATGGCTGCAAGCCTTTTTCGCGGGCGGTGGTTGCGCGGGTTTTGCGTTTAGGGCGATAGGGCAGATAAATATCTTCCAGCAGCACCATGGTTTCTGCCGCTCTTATTTGCTTTTCCAGTTCGGGTGTTAGTTTACCCATTTCGGTAAGCGAGTTGAGTATCGCTTCGCGGCGCTTATCCAGATCACGCAGTTGTTGCATGCGGTCGCGTATGCCAGCTACCTGCACCTCGTCAAGGCTTCCGGTAAGTTCTTTGCGGTAGCGCGAAATAAAGGGTACGGTAGCGCCTTCGTCAAGTAATCCAACTGTTGCTATAACCTGCTTTTCGGCAATAGAAAATTCAGCAGCTAATTTTTTATAATGATCAGTCATAATTTCAATAAATCGGATTGCGAAAATCGGGTTATAAAAAGCAATTGCAAACTTTTTTGTTGATTAGTTGAGGAGCGATTGGCTGAATAATTGCAAAAGGGGTGGCTCACAGAGCCGGGTGAGCCATCGTGAGCCTCCGCAGAGCCCTCGTAGAGCCCCCTGCAATATTTTGTCGGTAAATATTTATCTTAGAAAATAAATTTGCCCGCTATGCGCTACTCGTTAATAATGGTTCTTTTAACTATTGGTCTTTTTCAAATAGACGGATTGGGGTTAAAAGGGGATTTAAGAAAAGATAAGAAAAGACTTGCGGAAGAGCATGGCGTCGTTATTGATATAAAACCGCTCAGCATGTTTGAAAAATATGCCGCAATGGATCTGTCTAAGTTTTCAGCAAGTAAAAAAGTGGTAAAAAGTAATAGCATTGCGAAATGGACGTCCAAAGGTGATCCTAAGCTGCAACTGTTTAAGATAGAAACTGTTTTGGCGGGTGATACCGTTTTTAGAGCCAGAGAATTGGACCGTTTAACAAAAAGGCCTTCCACAGAAGAACAAATTATCAAATTAAACCCCCGCGATTATGTTTATTATACATATATCATCATAACTAAAAAGGGGAATAAGTTGATTTATTTAAGGGAAAAAAGTGAAGGGATAATTGAATACAGAATAGGCAGTAACGCATATCACCCAATTCGCGAGTCTATCGCGTTAGGGCAAAATTATCCGGACCTGGATAAGCTAGTAAAAACTGTTTTGGCGCTAAATTAACAAGCACTATCACTTCTTCCTCTTCTCCAAATTCCTCTCCACCCTAAACTTCACTATCCGCGTTATCAGATCCAACGGCAGCGGTTTATCCAAAGCAAATTGCAGTGTTCCTTTGCCTGCTTCGTATTGTGCTGTCTCTTCCTTAAAAGCTTCAATACCCATGGGCGCCGGATAAAAGCCAATGTGTTTTTTATAGCCACCAAAATGTACCAGGTTGCCGTTTAATATAAATGTGGGTATGCCGTATTTAATAGCCTCTTCGGCAGCGGGAGCGGCGGCATGAATGGTATTGCGAATCTTTTGAAGCAGTACCTGCACATCATCCGGGAACGAGGTGATGTATTCGTCCATGTTTTTATAATTCTTCATCATCGTTTTAAAATTGATGATCCGAATTTACAGCCATTTGCCGGGTTTTAGCAAGGGCCAAAAACGACAAGATCAGGGGGCGTTTAACCTCCTGATTCTGTAATATATTTAAATATTTATTTTCAGTTTTCTACCGGCGAGAATACTTCTAAAATGATGTTCCATTTAGCGGCCGCATCAACTTCCCATATGCGCACGTAGTGGTAATGGTTAACCATGTTGCCTTTTTTTATGGTAGCTTTTCCGTAGCTGTAAGCCAGGTCTCCGCTTGTTGAGCGCCCTGCGCCCGTATTTTCTGCGGCTATATTAATGGCATTGTTATTAATGAATTTTAATACCTGATCTGTACCCGTCATTGCCTCAAATCCAGGGAAATAGTACCTGCCTTCGGGGCTTAAAAACTCTTTATAAGCAGCCATTTCTGATTTGGTTAAGGCAATATTAAGGGTCTTATCTGTATTGGCAATAATAGTTTGGCCGGCAAACGGATCTTTCGATTCCTTAACTACCTTGGCATCGCTGTCTTTAAAATCAGTTAATTGCTTTTCTACAGGCTCAGGGTGTTGTATACCCAGATAGATGTATAATTTTAATTTATTACTGGCATCTGTGCGCCATACAGAAACGTAATCGCCGTAAACCTTATCGTCTTCAGACTTGCCATTCTGATATGTATACGGGCCCGCAGTAAAAGCCAGGTCGCCATTTGCAGAAATGCGCGCATATTTAGCCTCCTGTTTTAAAGTGCCTGGTTGTTTTTCCATGCTTGCATAGAAATTGGTTATTTTAACCGGGTTAGGCTTAAAAACAAAGCCTTCGGCATCGGCTACAGCTAAAAACCCATCTTTTATTCCTTTAGCGGCAGTTACTTTATTAAAATTAGTTTCGGCTTCTGTTACTTTGCTAACCTTTGCAGCTGTTTGTGCCAAAGCCATTGCAGAGTAGCTAAAAATCAGAGTAGCCAGTAGTGCTTTTTTCATTTTCTCTTTTTTGGATGATAGTGTTGCGGTTAAACACGCATGTTTACCTTTTGTTGTGTCGTTGTGTTTAAACGTTATTTTATCAATTAAATTTTACTCCAATTGGTACCTTCTTTACTGTCTTTTAACTGAAAGCCTATTTTTTGTAAACCGACCCTTATTTTATCAGACGTTGCATAGTCCTTATTTAGTTTGGCTTCGTTACGTAATGAAACTACCAGGTCTAATACTTTAGGCAGGTCATCATTGGCGGCTTGTTCGTTTTTCAGACCCAAAATGTCAAACACAAAAGTGTTCATTAAACTTTTAAGTAATTCTAAATTCCAGTTGTCTATTTTAAGCTTGCCATCACGGACAGAATTTATGATACGCGCGCCTTCAAACAGTTCGGCTATTAAAACCGGACTATTAAAATCATCATTCATCGCGTTATAGCAGCGATCTAACAAAGGAGCTATCTCCACCTCTGATACAGAAGATTCCTTAAGTGTGTCCAGCAACGACAGGGCATTCATCAAACGCTTAAATCCTTTTTCTGATGCTTCCATGGCATCATTGCCAAAATCAAGCGTGCTACGATAATGTGCCTGCAGCATAAAAAAACGCACCGTCATGGGGCTGTAGCCTTTATTAAGTATGGTGTTATTGCCCGTAAAAAGCTCATCTGGCAAAAAGCTGTTACCTAATGATTTTGACATTTTTTGCCCGTTAACCGTAAGCATATTGGTATGTATCCAATACCTGGCGGGGTTTTTTCCGCAGCAGGCCACGTTTTGGGCAATCTCATTAGTATGATGTGTTGGTGCCAGATCAATACCACCGCCGTGTATATCAAACTGCTCGCCCAGGTATTTGGCGCTCATGGCAGAACACTCTAAATGCCAGCCCGGAAAGCCATTGCCCCAGGGCGACGGCCACTGCATTAAATGTTCTGGCTTAGCTTTTATCCATAAGGCAAAATCAAGTTTGCCATGTTTCTCCGTCTGGCCGCCCAGGTCGCGGGTGTTGGTAAGCAGGTCCTCCAGTTTACGGCCGTTCAAAATACCGTAATCCTGGCTTTGGTTATATTTTTCAACATCAAAATATATAGAGCCGTTCACCTCGTAAGCGTAACCTTTGGCCATTATGCTTTTAACCAGCTCAATTTGCTCAATTATATGGCCGGTAGCGGTTGGTTCTATGCTTGGTGGCAGTGTGTTAAAAATCTGCATTACATCATGAAACCCCACGCTGTATTGCTGCACTATTTCCATAGGCTCCAGTTGGGCCAGTTTCGCCTTTTTTGATATTTTGTCCTCTCCCTCATCGCCGGCATCGCCCTCTAAATGGCCCGCATCTGTTATGTTACGCACATAACGTACTTTATAACCCAAGTTATTGAGGTATCTGAATATCAGATCGAATGATATATAAGTGCGGCAATTGCCCAGGTGAACATCGCTGTAAACAGTTGGGCCGCAAACATACATGCCAACATGTGGCGCTGCAAGGGGTTTAAATTCTTCTTTTTTGCGTGTTAGGGTATTGTAAACAAACAAATTTTGCTCCATGAGGCAAACTTACGATTTTTCGGATGAGTTGATTGCGTGAATGGTTGATTAGGTGAATGGTTTTAAGTCACTAAATTATAATATTTGACACCTGTATCCAACCACTCACTTAATTAACTCAATCAACCACTCACTTCAAAACCAGATCAGCATATACGGGATAGTGGTCTGATAGTTTTTGTTTTATGATTTCGTAATTTGATACATCAAACCGGTTGCTTGCCATTATATAATCAATTTGATAGTTGGGAAAATCGCCGTTATAAGTGCGGCCCAGGCCAAAACCTTTTTCGCGGAACGTGTTTTTTATTCCTTTAGCCATTTGATTAACCGCGAAGGATGTAGGTGTATCATTAAAATCGCCGGATATAACGTACGGATACGGAGACGCTGAAGCGTGTTGCTTAATTGTTAATACCTGTTCTGCACGTTTTAAAAAAGCCCTTTTAAGTTTACCACCAAGCCTTTTGGTTGATGAAAGATCGGCTTTGCCACTTTTTGCTACTGTGTCCAGATACTGGTAGTCTTGTGGTTCAAACTGAATGGATTGTAAATGGACGCAATAAAAACGCAGTATCTGCCCGTCTTTTTTTATATCTGCATATATGCACTGGTTGCCGCTACCCTCCTCGCCAATGGTTACTACGCCTTTTGATATGATAGGAAAGCGCGAAAAAATGGCAATGCCCATCATTTCTTTGGTACTTTCCATATTAGCTTCAGCGTGGTAATAGGGCACTTTGATTAGCTGACTTATAGAATCCGTCATGGCGTAGCGGCCTTTCTTGCGTGAGTAGTACTCCTGCATGCCTACAATATCCGGTTTGGCCGAGATTATTGTACTGAGAATATCATGCCGGATAGCGTCATTTTTGTCTTCGCCAAACGGACTGAAATGGTGCACATTATAGGTTAACAGCCTAAAACTGTTTGCGGCAGGTTCAGGCTGCTTGTTCCAAACAGAAAGCCCAATATTATTGAGCAACACATTCCAGCCTATTAAAATGGTAATAACAGATATTAAAGCCAGCTTACTGCGTACTATTAGCCAATACACTATAAAAAGCGCGTTTAACAATAACAGCGGCGGATAGGCAAGCCCAAAAAAAGCTACCGGCCAAAACGTTCGCGGATCAATAACAGGAGCCAGGTACGCAATAAGCAAGGCAAGGGCAATGGTGCCGTTAACGAAGATAAGCAGCCTGGTAAAAAAAGAAAATTTCCCTTTAGTTTTCTTCATGTTTGCTGGCACGAAAAAGAATTTCCTTTTCGTGTTTGTTCAGGCTATCATACCCGTTTTGCGAAATTTTGTCTAATATGGCGTCTACCTCGTCCTGGCGAGGTTTAGCAATTACATTTTTGTTGCGGTTTGTTGATGCTACTTTAAGTTTTGATTTGCGTTTAAACAATCGGGTTATACCGGCTATCCAATCGTTACCGCGCTGTACCTGCTTTACATAAATAAAACCCATGAGTGCCCCGCCTAAATGGGCTATTTGCCCGCCTGCGTTGGGGCCGGTTGTGCTTAAAAAATCAACAGCTATGTAAAACAGCGCTATCCACTTTATTTTAACGGGGCCGATGATCAGCAGGTTAATGCTGTAGTTTGGTGCTATTGTAGCCGCACCAACAACAATTGCCATAACGCTGGCCGATGCCCCTACAACGTGGCTAACCTGTTTAACATACGAAAACAGGGGCAGCAGGTTAAAAGCTATAACAAATAGCAAACCGCCCGCAAGCCCGCCTAAAAGGTATAAACCAATGGTGCGCTTTTTGCCTAAAAACTCCTCAAATATTTGCCCAAACCAGTATAACCAAAGCATGTTGAACAGGATATGCCATACATCGGCATGCATAAACATGTAGGTAAAAAGTGTCCAAAAGCGCCTGGGTAAATCCTGAAGATTGGATGGAAGGTAGAGGTATTCCTTGCTATACGCTTCAATGTTTTTGGTATCGTATATCCAACCTTCAATTGTGCCGGGCACATTAATAACTAAAAACGCGGCAATATTTATCCAGATAAGCAAAAATAGCTTACTCTGCAAAGCAGTCATTTTATATTGTATGTTATCCCAAAAGGTCATTTTTAAATCAAAATCAATAGCGGTAATTTCCCGGCCCTTGCAGGCGCCAGGCTTTTATTAAAATAAAACCTAAAATGGCACCGCCTAAGTGGGCAAAGTGAGCAACATTGTCGCCGTTAAATTGCCCCAGGCCAAGCGTTAACTCTATAACTATATAAACAGGAATAATGTATTTAGCTTTTACAGGCACCGGAATAAACATGATCATCAATTCGGCATTAGGATATAACATGCCGAAGGCCACCAAAACGCCGAAAATTGCACCTGATGCACCGACCATTGAAGAAAAATATATCTGCCCCAATTCTCGTGCGGCTTCTGCCGACGGAGCGTCAATATCAATCGGAATACTGAAAGCGCCAATAAGATTGTAAACTTCAATGGCTTGGATAAGCCACTGACCCGCCAAGCCGCCCAATCCGCATAAAAAATAAAACATGACGAACTTTTTTGAACCCATGTTATATTCAATGATATTACCAAAAGAGTAAAGCGCAAACATGTTGAAAATAATATGCCAAATATCGCCATGTAAAAACATGTAAGTTATGGGCTGCCAAGGCTTAAACAGCCCCGACCCAAAATAGTGCGCCGAGCCGAGTTCGTAAATTTTTTGAACCATGGCCGGATTAAATAACAGGGTAGGCAAAAAACAGATGATATTTATAATCAACAGGTTTTTTACAACCGGCGATATATTGGCTAAGGGAGATTGCATAATAAATTTAAAAATGGGTTATTTTTCAAACCGCTCTAATAATTCAGTTAAGGTAAATGTACTAATAACAGGCTTACTGTTTAGTGCAATATTTGGCATTTGGCATGCAAAAAGCTGATCGGTCATTAAATTCATTTCTTCTAATGATAGCTTTGTACCGGCTTTTATAGCCGCGTTACGCGCCAGCGACCGCGCCAGGTTATCCCGTTTATCCAACTTTAAAATACTCAGGTTGTTTTTAAAACCTTCCAGTAAATGCTCTAAAAGTTGATGCCCGTCGGCATTGTTCAGGTCGGCAGGCACACCTTCAACCACTACGGTGCTTTTGCCAAATTCGCGTATGTCAAAACCCAACGCACGAATATCGGGTAAAAGTTCTTTCAATAACTCAAAATCAGCACCGTTTAGTGTAAGCGACTGCGGAAATAAGCTTTGCTGACTAACGCCTGAATGATTTTGCAATTGCTGTAAAAAACGCTCGTACAGTATTCGCTCGTGCGCGGCCTGCTGGTCTATCAGCATAAAGCCCGATTTTATGGGCGAAATAATAAAGCGGTTATGGATCTGAAAAAACTGCCGCTCGCTGGTTTTGCTTATGTCCTGCTCATCAACGGCAATGGTTTTTTCTGCATGCATTTGGTGCTGTACGGTGTCATCCCGCCGTCCTATTTCATAAAGCGTGTCCCAGTTTTGCGGTATAGCCTTGTTGTACGAGGATGTATCGCGCTGATAGGACGAAGATGTTAGCGGCCTTTCCGTATTTCGTTCCACAAAAGGATTAAAATTGGGATCAAACTTTATAGAGGGCGCAACTATCTCTTCAAACGGCTTAGGTGTTATCAGGTGCTCAATGCTGTTTTCCTGATCAAAATCCAGGCTTGGGGTAATGTTATAACGCCCCAATGAGCGCTTAACTGCCGACCGGATAATGGCGTAAATAGCTTTTTCGTCCTGGTATTTTATCTCTGTTTTGGTTGGGTGTACGTTGATATCAATTTTTGACGGATCAATCTCAATAAACAACACATACAGCGGGAAAGATTCATCCGGCAGCAACTCCTCAAAAGCGGTTAAAACCGCGTGGTTAAGGTAGGCATCCTTTATAAAGCGGCTGTTTACAAAAAAGAACTGCTCACCACGTGTTTTACGGGCAAACTCGGGCTTACCCACAAAACCGTGTAGTTTTATAATGGTAGTATCTTCCTCAACCGGCACCAAACGCTGGTTGTAATTATTACCCAGCAGGTGCACAATACGCTGCTTTAATGTAACGGCAGGTAAGTGGTAAACCTCCTGCCCATCATGATGCAGGGTGAAAAAAACTTCGGGATGCGCTAAGGCTACGCGCTGAAACTCGTCAATAATATGCCGCATCTCCACCGGGTTGCTTTTTAAAAAGTTACGGCGGGCGGGGATGTTATAAAAAAGGTTTTTAACAGATATGGATGTTCCGGGTGTAGCCGAGCAAGCTTCCTGTTTTAATACTTCCGATCCTTCAATAAACAATTGCGTGCCCAGCTCATCTTCGTGGCGGCGTGTTCTTAACTCCACCTGCGCAATAGCGGCAATAGAGGCCAAAGCCTCGCCCCTGAAACCCATGGTGCGGATGGCAAACAGGTCGTCGGCTTTTTTTATTTTGGATGTTGCATGGCGCTCAAAACTCATACGCGCGTCTGTGCCGCTCATACCGCAGCCGTTATCAATAACCTGTATCAGCGATTTGCCGGCATCTTTAATAATCAATTGTATCTTATCGGCACCGGCATCAATGGCGTTCTCTATCAGTTCTTTTACGGCAGATGCAGGCCTCTGTACCACCTCGCCGGCGGCTATCTGGTTGGCAACGGAATCTGGTAAAAGCTGAATTATATCTGACATGTAAATAATTTCCCCTCTGTTTCTTTTTCGATGCTAAATTAGGCATTTGATTGCATAACTTTACAGTTACATAGGTTGTAGTTGCATACATTGTACATGAATAAAGCTAGTTCTCCGTCGCAACATTTCGATAAAATATCGGAACTTCTTACCTCAATAAAGATTAAAACAAACGCGCAAACCGATGTAATTTGGAGCCGCTATGAAACTCCGCAGGAATTAATTGACGATCTGGACGCAAAAATTGTAAAGTTGAGAGCCAGTAATTATGATGTTTTAGGCGATCTGTATATGTTGTTTGCTCCTACCGGGTCGTTTCAGGAAATATCTCTTTCAAATGGCTGGAGTGAAGAGTTTTTGGAACTTGCGGAAAGCTTTGAACTGCTTTATAAAAACCTCAAGAATATCCAATAAGCATCATTTTTATTTGCATCCAACTTTCTTACCCTATACTTGTATATACTATTACGTTAAATATATTTACCGAAACGTAACCCCCCTTTGCGATGAAGAAATTATGGCCGCTATTGTTGCTTTTAGCAGCAGCCTGTAAAAATAAGGAGTTTAATGCCGATATACTGATAAAGAACGCTGTGGTATACACCGTTGACAGCACCTTTACAATAGCCGATGCTTTTGTGGTAAGGAGCGGTAAAATTGTTGCTGTTGGCAATGTCGCAGATCTGGAAGACAAATACCTTGCCCGCGAGGTGATTGACGCGCAAGGTAAAGCCGTTTACCCGGGGTTTATTGATGCTCATAGTCATTTTTTTGAATATGGCATGGGTTTGCAACAGCTGGACCTTAAAGGGATTAATAACTGGCATGCAGTTACCGATTCTGTGCAGGTTTTTGCCAAAAACAATCCTGAAGGCTGGATACTGGGCAGCGGCTGGGATCAGAATATTTGGCCGGGCAAAAAATTTCCGGACAAGGCACAGCTCGATTCTCTTTTCCCGATGAGGCCCGTGTTGCTATCGCGTATTGATGGCCACGCAGTCATTGCTAACCAGGCAGCACTTGCTATTGCTGGCATTACGCCCGGACAAAAAATAGCGGGCGGCGAAATAGAGACACTGGACGGCCAACTTACGGGTATATTATTGGATAACGCGGTAGGCATTGTTACCCGCAAAATACCCGCTGCCGACGAACAGACAATTCAGCGGGCCTTATTAGGTGCGCAAAAAAACTGCCTGGCTGTCGGCTTAACAACTGTTGATGATGCCGGGCTGCCATACACCATGATAAAAACCATCAGCCAGTTGCAAAATAAAGGCGACCTAAAGATGCGCATGTATGTGATGCTGGCAGACAGGGCTGAGAATTACGACTACCTGTTAAAAAATGGTATAGTTAAAACGCCGGGTCTTAGCGTACGCGCCATAAAAATGTATGCGGACGGTGCATTGGGCTCGCGCGGGGCGTGTTTACTGCAGCCCTATAGTGATAAGGAAGGTTGGAGCGGTTTTTTATTAAGCAATCCGCAGCATTTGCAGCAGATGGCCGAAAAACTGGCTAATACTAATATTCAACTAAATACCCACGCCATTGGCGACTCCGCAACCCGGGTAATGTTAAAGATTTACGCCGGTGTTTTAAAGGGTAAAAACGATAAGCGCTGGCGCATAGAGCACGCGCAGGTTGTTACGCCTGAGGATCTGCACTATTTTGGCGATAACAGCATAATCCCCTCTGTGCAGCCCACCCACGCCACATCTGATATGTATTGGGCCGGCAAGCGTTTGGGGGCAGCGCGTTTAAAAACTGCCTATGCGTATAAAGATCTGCTTAAACAAAACGGCTGGCTGGCTTTAGGTACTGATTTCCCGGTGGAGAACATAAACCCCATGTATACGTTTTATGCAGCAGTTGCGCGTAAGGATGTGAAAGGTTACCCGGCAAAAGGTTTTCAGCCCGAAAATGCTATAACCCGCACAGAAGCGTTAAAGGGTATGACGATATGGGCCGCTAAAGCCAATTTTGAGGAAAAAGAGAAAGGCAGTATTGAGCCGGGCAAATATGCTGATTTTGTTATATTGGATGCCGATATTATGAAGATCAGCCCCAGCCAGTTACCCTATACAAAAGTTTTAAAAAGCTACATCAACGGAGAAAAAGTGTATGAGAAGAAATAAGCCGTTTGGCTTTACTACTACTATAATATTATCAGCATTTATTTTATTTAATTCGGCCTGTGCGCAAAACCCACAGGCGCAAGCCTGGCTGGCAGAGCAGAGCCAGGTACAGGCCTCAACAGTTTTACTCAACAATCAAAACGACGTTGTTCCGCTGAAAAACCTGGCAGAAAAGAAGATAGCCAGCATACATTTTTCGCATGTTTACGCCGCAGGTTTTGATAGCCTGCTTAATAATTATGCTAAAACAGACCAGTTTAAAGGCTCAGATTACCTCGGTGCCAAAAGCATTGACGAACTTTCGCGCGATGTTAAAATGTACAACACCCTTATTGTTCAACTAAGCGAAGCGGACCTTGCCAACACCCGGATAGTTGATTTTTTAAAGGCCAATCAAAAGTTAAAAACCATAATAGTGGCTTACTTTGGCAGAGGCACGCAATTGTTTAACCTGAATGATTTTAACGGCCCTATGATCTGCGCCGAGCGCGTTTCGCCGGTATCATCGTACTTTGCTGCGCAGGCTATATTTGGCGGGGTTGCTATCACCCAAAAACTAACTACCGCTTACACGCAGCAGTTAACGCCGGGCATGGGCTTTACTACCCAGCAGACCCGTCTGCAATATACCGTACCCGAAGAAGTGGGCATCCTATCAGAAAACCTGGCCGATATTGATAAAATTGCCCGCGATGCCATCGCCCAGCGCGCAACCCCCGGCTGTGTGGTGCTGGTTGCGAAAGACGGTAAGGTGATATTTAACAAGGCCTACGGTTTCCATACTTACGATGCTGATGTACAGAATAAGGTGACCGATATTTTCGACCTGGCATCTATGACTAAAATATCTGCGACTACTATTGAGGCCATGAAACTGGTAGATGAGGGTAAGCTGGACATTAACGCAACCATAGCCGACTATCTGCCGGAGGCGAAAAACACGCCTGTTAAGGATGTGAAAATTTGGGAGATACTAACCCACCAGGCGGGGTTTATTGCTGATATATCTACGTTTGAGGTGGTAAAACCGCAGGAACACAGTATTGATTCATCAGTGGCCTATCCTACCAAGGTGAATGAGAATTACTACCTTATTAAAGATTATTTTAAAAATGTGATGTGGCCAAAAATGCTGCGCGGTCCGTTACGAACACGCGGCCAATACGTATACAGTGATGTGGGTATGTGTGTGTTGCAGCAAGTGATGGAAAACATTACAGCCACCGGCGAAGCAGATTATACGCAAACGCAGTTCTATGCGCCGTTGGGTATGCAAACCACCGGTTTTTTACCGCTGTATCGTTTCAATGCCGACCGGATACCACCAACGGAAACCGATATTAAATATCGCAAGGCAACACTTAGGGGCTATGTGCACGACCCAACCGCCGCGCTGATGGGTGGGGTTGCCGGGCATGCCGGCTTGTTTGGCAACGCTATTGATATGGCCACCCTGTACCAAATGTTGCTTAATGGCGGCAGTTACGGCGGCCAACACTACATTAAGCCCGGTACGGTGGCGCAGTTTACGGCCAAGTACTCCAACGTAAGCAGGCGAGGCTTGGGCTTCGACCGTTGGGACCCTGCAACCGACAAAAAATACCCCTCGGAATTTGCCTCCAACCAAACCTACGGACATACCGGTTTTACGGGCACCTGCGTTTGGGTTGATCCTAAATACAATCTGGTTTACGTATTCCTCTCTAACAGGGTTTACCCCAATTTAAGCAGCAAGCTAAACAGCCTGAGCGTAAGGGGCCGCATTCAGGATGTGGTGTACCAGGCAATTGAGAAGGGAATGTAGTGGATTTCGATTTTTTTTCTCCCTTCCGGATCTCTCATTGAGATGCTTGAGGTTTACGCAATAATGGGGTGCTACGCGGAAGATTTAGAAGGGGGCTGAGAGGGGCCTGAAATAATTACATCCGCTTAACACTATTGTTGTTTTTTGCTGTTAAACTTGCAGCGTAATTCAATCATACATATAGATGAAGATCGGAATTGTTTGCTACCCAACTTTTGGCGGTAGCGGCGTTGTTGCTACCGAGTTAGGCAAGGCTTTGGCAGATAACGGCCACCAGGTACATTTTATCACCTACAACCAACCGGCCCGTTTAGATTTTTTTTCCGAAAACCTTTTTTACCACGAAGTATCGGTAGCTAATTACCCCTTGTTTGATTACGCGCCTTATGAAGTGGCCCTGGCCAGCCGTTTGGTTGATGTGGTGCGATTTGAAAAACTGGATATATTGCATGTGCATTATGCTATTCCGCATGCTTCGGCGGCGTTTATGGCCAAGCAGATCTTGCTAACCTACGGCATTTATATACCTGTGGTAACCACTTTGCATGGTACTGATATTACGCTGGTGGGTAAAGATCGTACCTATAAGCCTGTTGTTACTTTCTCTATAAACAAGTCTGACGGCGTAACTGCCGTGTCTGAAAACCTGAAGAAAGACACCTTTGAGTTTTTTGATATTGAGAACGATATTAAGGTGATCCCCAATTTTATTGACCTTACCCGTTTCAGCTTAAAACCTAAAGATCATTTTAAGAAAGCCATAGCGCCTAACGGCGAGAAGATACTGATACACACCTCTAACTTCCGCAAGGTAAAACGTACAGAGGATGTGGTGAAGATCTTTGCCAAGATCCGAAAACAAATACCTTCAAAACTACTGATGGTAGGCGACGGTGGCGAACGCTCGGCCTGCGAGCAGTTGTGCCGTGATCTGGGCGTGAGCGAAGATACCCGCTTTTTAGGCAAACAGGATGCTATTGAGGAGATACTTTCAGTGTCCGACTTGTTCCTGATGCCGTCTCAATCTGAAAGCTTTGGTTTGGCTGCCCTGGAGGCTATGGCTTGCAAGGTGCCGGTCATTAGCTCTAACGCAGGTGGTTTACCCGAGTTGAACCTGGAGGGTATTACCGGCTTTTTGCGTGAGCCGGGTGATATTGATGGCATGGCCGAAAGATCTATTTATATTTTAGAGGACGATGCACGTTTGGCTACCTTTAAAGAGAACGCGCTTGCCCGCGCCAAGGAGTTTGAACTATCCAAAATATTGCCACTGTATGAAAGTTATTATGCAGAAGTGATAGAGCGGAGCCTGTCGGCTAAGGCCTGATCAGGGTGTAGCATAGCAGGTAGGGTGACACACCCTGCTACAAAGCTGCTACAAAAATCAAAATAGCCTGGTTTGTCATTATGAGCGATTGCTCAGGATGACAAACTATCTTTTTTAACATTAGCAGTTGTTAAAGCTATGACAATTTCTATCCGTAAGTTTACTGCTACAAACTTCAATACTATCTGCGATGAACTTGCGCAGAAGGACGTCCATTTAAATAATATCATCCAAACTTATGGCTACCCGCCCATGTGGAGCCGCCCCAATACCTTTGAATCATTGGTGCATATTATTCTGGAGCAGCAGGTATCTCTGGCGTCTGCCTTATCTGCATTAAATAAGCTGCGCGAATATGTGCAACAAATAACACCCGCCCGGGTTTTACTGCTTACAGACGAGGAGTTCAGGGCCTGTTATTGCAGCCGGCAAAAAACGGCCTATATAAAATACCTGGCCGAAGCCATTTTAAGCGGACAGATAAACCTGGAAGCTTTTGAGCATATGCCCGACGATGAAATACGCGCCCAATTAACAGCGCTAAAAGGCATTGGCAACTGGACGGTTGATGTTTACCTGATGTTTGTTTTACAGCGTGCGGATATATTTCCTATTGGTGATCTGGCCGCGGTTAACGCTTTAAAGCGGGTAAAAGGTTTGCCGGCACAAACTATACGCGAGGAATTAGTTAGCATTGCATCGCATTGGCAACCTTACCGCACTGTAGCTAGTATGTTGCTGTGGCATTATTATTTATCCGCTCCGCGGAAGGGTTAAGTTCTTATCGTTAAGGAATTGTCTGGGCCGCCTTTTAAGGTTTAAGGAGGCTTCTATATAATTGAAACGCTTGGCTATATCGGTCGAAGAGATGGTTGATACTTACAATTTGTATATTAGGCCCTTCGATATGAAAACAAATACCGGACCTTATACAGTAGCTATTGTGCTAAGTGCATTTATTGCCTGGTTATTAGCTATGACCGCCAATCTGAATAAAATGGAGCTGGGGGCACTGTTTAATATCTTTATTCCGCCGGTAATGGGAGTAATTTGTATTGTGTTGCTGCTGTTAATCAGCATATTTAAAAACGGCAAGGCCAGTTTAATAGCAGCTATTGCTCTTTGTTCATTTAATCTATATATCGGCCTTTTATTGCATTTTGAACGCTGGTGGTTCCCATTGAATTTATTATAACCATTGAAACACTCCAAACTATCTGCTATTCGCTGCCCGACGTAACGCAGGACATAAATTGGTAATAATTTATGCTTTTGATAAAAAGTGAGTGGTTTTCGCCAAAAACTCACCACTAACCAATTCACCGCTCACCAACTCATTCAAACACCACCGTTTTGTTGTTGTAAACAAACACCCTGTCCTCAAAAACCAATTTAAGGGCCTTAGCCAAAACAGAGGTCTCAATTTCTTTCCCGGCGTTAACCATATCAGCGACTGTAAAAGAGTGATTAACGGGAATGATCTGCTGCGCAATGATGGGTCCTTCGTCCAGTTCGTTAGATACATAGTGAGCCGTAGCGCCTATTAGTTTCACACCGCGCTCATAGGCCTTGCGGTAGGGATTGGCACCTATAAATGCCGGTAAAAACGAGTGATGAATGTTAATTACCCGCATAGGGTATTCGGCCACAAATGCAGGCGAGAGGATGCGCATAAATTTAGCCAGCACCAGGTAATCGGGTTGATAAGGCTGTATCAGGTGGCTAATCTCCTGTTCAAACGTATCTTTACTTTTGTCCGCATGCGATACATGGTAAAATTGTATACCGAAACGTTCGCAAACATCGCGCAAATCATCATGGTTGCCAATAACGCATTGCACGGTGGCACCCAAGGTGTTAAAAAAATTGCGGATCAGTATATCAGCCAGGCAATGGTACTCTTTGGTAACTAATACCGCTATCTTTTTATGCGGCAGCGGATTAATATGGATGGTAGCCTCGGCGGGCAATACAGTTTTTAGTTGTAACTCCAGTTCAGTAGGGTCAACAATCTCTTCAACCTCGAGCCGCATAAAAAAAAGATGCTCTGTGGTGTCAACATACTCGCGCATAGACACAATGTTCAATTGCTGTTGAGCAACTACGGCCGAAATGGAAGCCACCAAACCAACCTGGTCGGCGCATTGTATTACAATTATCATAGTAAGGCTATTATAAATACACGGGGTTAAATTATAAACTAAGACTGTTGTTTTTTATAATAAAATTAGCACTTACATTAACACACAAGCTTTAATCCCGGTAAAAATTTGTTTGAAAAGTAACGTTGTATCTGTTTATTTTAAAGCCCGACTCGACAAAATATGGAACGATATAATTATCGCCGAACCAGAGGACAGATTCGCCCCTTGAGAAACCAAAACTGTTTATTTTTTTCTTAGATAGTTTATACATCTTTATCCACTTACCCGTATTGAGATCGAGGGAGGCGTAAACACATGCATTTGAAGTAACGCCGTTGTAGGTATTGGCCAATAAATTAAGTTCGTTTTTTCTCACATGAAAAGCGATGGTAGGAAATATACCATTATTAAGACTATTGGTTGGCAATAATTGCGCGAATTTATGATTGAAGTTTTCGTCGTAGCCATTTATTATCATTGTGCTGGTAACATAAGATATACCATACCTGTCGTATATCCAGTTAGGCGCAACAGCTACAATTAACTTTCCTTCTATTTCTTTTACATATTGAATAGACATCCATTTAAAATCTCCGAAATCAACATTGTCCAGATCTTTGTTTATTGGTGTAAAGCTTTTTTTTAAGGTCTTTAAACTTGCTTTGTCGAGAGTTTGAGTGTTAAAAGCTTTTTTATTAGTAGAAAAATCCAGTTTGCCAACACCCAGCGCGACATTTTTATCATCATTGCTATACATCAAGCTATAATACAATAGGTTCTTGTTTTCTGACGGTTGTAATAACAAACTATTTGTTACAACACCCCTCTGGTTTTCCTTAAAGTCTGTGGCGACCGTTAGAAAATTGGATGGTTTGCTTTGCCCGGCATCATACTTGTAAATCTCCATGCTTGGCCCGTTAAGCCAACAGATAAAGGCATCCTGTTGTTTGTTAATAACAAGCGAAATAAAGACTCCGTTAGTTAATACAGGTTTTAAGGTGTTTATTGTGTCTAACTTCTCATTGTAAGAAATAACGCGAAGATCTACGGTTTGATTAAGCTCGTTCTCTATGGTTCTGCCACTCTTAAACATGTCAGATAATATGGTTTCATTTGCTTTGCGTGCGGCTATCCTTACCGCCAGTTTAAAAAAGTCACCCTCGCCGGTAAATAGCTTGGGCTGTTGTACAAGTTCATTTGTTGCATGATACACTATCTTATTAGTAATAATTTTACCCGTGGCCGGGTCAATCATATAAGCAGTATAATTAATATCGCCAGTTATTTTTGATGTTTTACTGGGAGACGAAGCAAGTACCAATACTTGGTTTTTAAATTTCTTTATCCATAAATTTTCGGCTTCTATTGGTGTTTTCCATGCTTGCTGCATTTTATCATCAATGCCTAGCACATCAAATTTGTCATTGGCAGTTTCTAACGCTAAAACATTTAAATGATCATCAAAAGCAAAAGACACTGATTTTTTGACAGTTATGACACTTTCGACAAAATCTTCAACTATAGGCGGGTTTTTATCTTGTGCAAAAGATAAGGCAGGTAAAAGAAAAAGAGCGTATTGCAGAATAAGTTTTTTCATGATAAGGTTGTAAGTATTGTTATTATGGGGAACTTCAAAACAAAGTTCCCCAATGCACTCTTTTGCTATTTCAATCCCTTAATAAAGCCAACCACGCTGGTAACAAACTCCGGTTTTAGCGGCAGATCGGGTTTGTTATAGGTTGCCAGGTTTTGCTGCCTGTCCTCGGGCGCTTCTTTTAAAACATGGTTCATGCCGGGTATTATAGCTAATACCGCGTTCCCTTTTTTTAGCTTTTCGGCGTTAGGTACACTTACCTGCAAATCTGTAGTACCCTGTACTATCAGCATTGGGATCTTTAGTTTCTTGATCTCTTTTTGCGGATCAAAGCGGCACCAGCTCATCAGGTACATTTGTATGCTGGGGCGGGCAACAAAATAGAGTTGCGGGTCAACCTTTTTTTGGAGCCTGCCTCTTTTTAAAGAATCCATAATTCTATTAAACCCCTCGGCCAGGTAGGAAGGCTGTGCTTTCATCTGCTCTTTTAATAAATTTTCGGCGGGTTCACCGGCTCCGGCTACTGATATAAAAGCATTAACATTTCCTTCGCTTGAGCCCGCAGCCAGAATGCCAACCAGCGAGCCCTCGCTGTGGCCCAACACAATTACCTTTGAAAACCGCTGATCTGCTTTCAGTAAGTTGATAAACCCGATGGCATCATCAGTATAATCATCAAAGCGCAGGTTTTCTTCTTTCTGCGTGCCTACGCTCTGGCCCACCATGCGTTTATCATAACGTAAAGATGCTATGCCATTTTTAGCTAAAGATTCTGCTATCTGCTTATAGGTATTGGTATTCAGGGCCGGGGCATTGTTTCCGTTACGGTCGGTAGCGCCGGATCCGGCTATAATTAACACTACCGGTATTTTGCCTGATGCATTGCTGGGCATGGCTACCGTGCCAGATAATGTGCCCGTAAATGTTTTAAGTAAAACCGGCGATTCTGTAATTGAAGGGTCTGTAATTGCCGCAGTAGCCGCTTGTTCCTTGTAAGGGCTAAGCAGTAAACCTATAAATTCATTGTTGGCGTTTAAAGATATGTTCAGTAAAAAAACGCCGTTTTTGAATGAGGCCTTATATACAGCAAGCGGTTCGCTAAAGCTGGAAAACTCTGTTTTAATTAAATCGCCCAGCTGTGCCTTTAATTGCGCAGTTGTTTCTTTAAACTGAGCGGGTGGCAATTGCGCTTTCATGGCAGCGCTAAAACGAGCCGAAATACTATCGGGTAGGTTTTGATTATAAAACTTTTCAAACAGCGTTACTGCTGCCTTGTATTTTGCCGGCTCGGACTGTGCAAATAACATGGCCGGTAAAAAAATACTTATTATTATAATATTAAATCTTTTCATTAATATGGGATGAAATTGGCGACTGATATTTTCAATCGGAAAATTAGTAAAAAAGTGCATACAATTTAAAACTCATTGTGCATTTTTACCTGTTACCTATGTTTAAACGCACTACCTTATAAAGCCTGTAAACAACATTTTTGCACCAAAGGCCGTAATAGGGTGCAATAATACATTAACTGTTGATCAATAACTTCAATATAAATTACTACCTATATTGTAGAATAAGCTGCGCTTTTAAAATAGCTGCGCTTGTTGTTATAATGCTTGTTGCCGCCGGGCAATGCTTTGGTCAAAGCAAAACATCAGTAATGCGCGGCAGGGTTTTTACAGAAAATAATGTTGCTGCCGAATCTGCAACCGTTATTCTGTTAGCAGCCGATTCATCCATACTTACATCAACCGCATGTGATAAGCAAGGCGCTTATTCTTTTAAAGTGTATAAGGGTGGGTATTATGTGCTTGCATCGCAAATAGGCTATAAACAATCTTTTTCCGGGCCGTACATGGTATCAGAACAAGATATCAACGCCCGGGATATAAACCTGGAAAGATCTGTACCCATTTTAAAAGAGGTATCAATTACAGCCAGGAAAGCCTATGTAGATGTTAAGCCCGGTCGGGTTGTGCTTAATGTACAAAACAGTATCCTTGCAGAAGGTAATTCTGTGTATGATCTGCTTCGGCAGGCGCCCGGCGTGCATGCCGGTTCACAGGGCACTTTAAGCATTATAGGGCGGCAAAACGCCCTGGTAATAGTAGATGGTAAGCCGGTTAACCTTACGGGCGAAAATCTGACAGCTCTGCTGGAGAGCATGCAAGGCAGCAGCGTGCAGCAAATTGAACTGATAACCAACCCATCTGCACGCTACGAGGCCGGTGGTGCCGGTGTTATTAATATTATGCTGAAAAAAGGTGCTAACGCCGGTACAAACGGCACATTTACAATTGGCACGGGCTATGGCAAATTTTATAAAGCCAATGCCGGTGTAACTTTTAATAACCGAATGGGTAAGATCAATATTTTTGGCAATTACAACTACTCGGCAAATAAAACTTTTAAAACGTTTACTACAGACAGGACTATTGATTACGACGGCATAACCAGTAACTACGACTCGCGGTATTACACCACCCGCGAGAGTTTTAACCATACTTTCAGACTGGGTTCAGATTTTTTTCTGACACCCAATCATACGCTGGGGGTATTGGTTAGCGGCACCGTTAATAACAGCGATTATTTAAAAGATAACACATTACGCATAACAAATAACGGCCGGTTTGATTCAACCATTGTTACCATTGCCAACCTAAAGCGCAATCTATCAACCATTAATTACGAGGTTAATTACGCCGGAAAGTTGGATACGCTGGGGCAGGCACTATCGGCGTATGTGAGTTTTAACCATTTTGACCGCGAATCAAACGAATATATAACCAACTCATTTACAAAAGCATCCGGCGAAGTTTATCGCCCCAGTTTACTGCAACAAAACATATCGCCCTCAAATATCAACATATGGGCGGCCAAGGTTGATTATGGTAAACCTTTATCAAAACGAACTCAGTTTGATGCCGGGCTAAAATATAGCAGGGTTGAAAGTGGGAACGATTTGATATTTGGCCCCAAAAGAAACGGTGTTTATACGGTTGACCCCAACTTTAGCAGTAACTTTCAATATACCGAAAACGTAAACTCGGCCTATACCAACCTTTCAACATCAGCAGGTAAATGGAAAATCAACGGCGGGCTGCGCGTTGAGCAAACCATTGCCCAGGGTAATTCAACAATGAACCAAATTGATTTCAAAAAAAACTACGTTGATTTTTTTCCGCAGGTGCAATTAAGGTACAACTATAATACTAAAAACAGCTTTACGCTAAGTTTTAACAGAAGCATATACAGGCCGGTTTATGAGGATATAAATCCGTTTTTATATTATGTTGATCTGTATGATTACCGGGCCGGTAATCCTGCTTTGCTGCCTTCCTACACCACTAACACAGAGTTAACACATAGTTATAATGGCACAATAGTAAGCAGTATTTACGCATCAGTAACAGACAATTTTTATAATTTTAATGCTTTTGAGCAGGATAACGAGAGTAAAGTAAACATCACTACCCGTAAAAATTTTGGCAGAATGGCCGCTTATGGCATTAAGTTTTTTACGCCGGTGCAGTTTACTTCATGGTGGGACGCCACTTTTTCTGCTGATGTTTCTTATCAACGCATAAAAGCCTATGCGGAAAACGGCGATCTGAACAAAGGCACACAGGATGTGCTTTTATTCAGTTCGCAAAGTTTTAAGCTAGGTGCCGGTTTTGCAGCAGAAGCATCGTTCCAGTATGAGTCGCCCACTTTTTATGGCTTTAGTCAGTTCAAGGCAAATTATCGATTTAACGCGGGCATAAGTAAAACCGTTTTCAATAGCCTGGGTACATTTAGATTGGCCGTGGCGGATCTATTCAGAACCGAACGCGACCGCGGTTATACCAATTACCGTAACCTTAATTTATCAATAGTAAACCGCGAAGAAGGGCGGGTGGTTCGCTTTGGTTTCAGTTACCGTTTTGGCAACAGACAGTTAAAAAGCGCTGGTACGCACCGGCTTAGTAACGAAGATGAGCAGCGCAGAACGGGTAGTGTAGCAGGTTCGGGTAATTAAGTTTACCCAACACGGCCCGTTAACATGCTGGTTAGTATAATTGCTAAAACCAGCAATGTAATACCTGTATATAAATAATCCTTCTCCTTGAAAAAAGCTATCGCCGAAAAAGCCACCCTTAATATGGGCGTGGCTATAAGTAAAATAAGCCCGGTTTGTATAATGGTGCGGCCGTTCAAGCCATAAATATGTTCCAGATAGCCGTTAGCAGGGCCAATGGTATTCGTTCCTTTTTTAAATATATCGTAATGCTCTACCCGCGAGCCTTCGTGTATCAGGTAAATAACGCCCCCGAAAATTACTATGCAAAGCGACACAAGTACCCCAACCCGCAATACCAAACCTATGAGCAATTGCATGTCGGTGTTTTTTAACTTACGGATGCTTTTGTTGCGCATTATATCTCTCCGGTTATTCCGTTATAGATCATTTGTACGGCCAGTACACTCACCACAACCACAAAAATTACCCGCAGCCATTTAGATGATTGCGTTCTTACAAGGATGCGCGAACCGGTTATGGCTCCGGCTAAAACGCCTATTACCAGGGGCATGCACAACCCGGGGTCAATATACCCGCGTTGCATATACACTACCGCGCTTGCTGCAGCTGTTACGCCTATCATAAAATTACTGGTAGTGGTTGATACCTTAAAAGGTACCCGCATAACCGTATCCATAGCTAATACCTTTAAAGCCCCCGAACCAACACCCAGCAGCCCCGACACCACCCCGGCAAACATCATCAGCGAAAATCCACCGCCTACGCGCGTTACGCCGTAGTCTACTACGCCTTGCGCTGTTGGAAAGCTGCCGTTCAGTCGCATTTTTTGGGCGAAGGCACTGGTTTGGCCATTTGTTTTCTGAACCTTTCTTAATGAAAACACAGCCGATGACATTAAAATAAGGCCGAAAAGCACGGCTATTACATGAGTAGGAACGTACACGGCAAGCATGGCACCCGTTACGGCACCTAAAGTAGTTGCCACCTCCAAAAATATGCCCAGCCTGATGTTGGTAATGCCCTCTTTGATGAATGCCGCCGCCGAGCCTGAAGAGGTAGCAATAACCGATATTAAGGATGCGCCAATGGCATAATGAATGTCTACGTTAAGTGCAATGGTTAATAGCGGCACAATAATAAACCCACCGCCCAAACCGGTAAGCGAGCCCAATAAGCCCGCGAAATAAGAACCGATAAGTATAATAATGGTGAGTGTTATTATCGACATTTAAGCATCAATATAGAGTGATCAAAAGTAGATATTACTTTTTTTAAGCCCGTAGTTTAATGTTTCTTTATAGAATACATAGACAATAGGTGGTATATATAATATCATTAGGTTTAACTCAATTTGTACCTTTGCCGCATATATTATTGATATGGGTTACCCGAGTTTGCAGGCATGCATAGCCGATCTGGAAAAAAATGGTCATTTGATCCGCATAAAGCAGGAGGTTGATCCGCATTTGCAGATGGCCGCCATACATTTAAGAGTGTATGAAAATGGTGGTCCGGCTATTTTGTTTGAAAAGGTTAAGGGCAGCAAGTTTCCGGCGGTATCTAACCTGTTCGGTACGCTGGAGCGCTCAAAATTCATCTTCCGCGATTCGCTGGATAAGGTTAAAAAGCTGGTAGAGTTAAAGAATGACCCCATCACTGCTATCAAGCATCCTATACAAAATGCTAATGTAGCCCTAACTGCATTATCGGCTTTGCCAAAAAAATTAGGCAAGAGTTACCTGAGCAACTTTAATCGCTGCCAAATAAGCGATCTGCCCCAGATACTTAACTGGCCAAAAGACGGCGGCCCCTTTGTTACCATGCCGCAGGTATATACCGAGGATAGCGACAAGCCCGGCATTATGAACGCTAATCTGGGCATGTACCGCATACAACTGGCCGGTAACGATTATATATTAAATAAAGAAATAGGCCTGCATTACCAATTGCACCGGGGTATAGGTGTGCATCAAACCAAAGCCAATGCTAAGGGGCAACCGTTAAAGGTGAGTATATTTGTAGGCGGTCCGCCATCGCACCCGGTAGCTGCTGTTATGCCGCTGCCTGAGGGCTTGTCTGAAATGACTTTTGCCGGGGCGCTGGGTAATCGCCGGTTCAGGTATTTGTATGATGATGAAGGCTTCTGTATTTCTGCGGATGCCGATTTTGTGATAACCGGCACTGTGATGCCGCATGAAAATAAACCCGAGGGCCCGTTTGGCGATCACCTGGGATACTACAGCCTTACGCACCCCTTCCCGCTGATGAAGGTGCATAATGTTTATCACCGCAAGGATGCGGTATGGTCGTTTACTGTAGTGGGCCGCCCACCTCAGGAAGATACCAGCTTCGGCGCGCTTATCCATGAAATAACAGGCTCGGCCCTGCCGCAGGAGATCCCCGGATTAAAGGAGGTGAATGCTGTTGATGCCGCCGGTGTGCACCCGCTGCTGTTTGCCATCGGCAGTGAGCGTTATACGCCTTACCTCAAGGAGCGCCGTCCACAGGAGATACTGACCATTGCCAACCATATTTTAGGCAAGAACCAGCTAAGTCTGGCCAAATACCTTTTTATTGCCGCGCACGAGGACGACCCTGAGTTAAATGTACATGACATAGCCGCATTTTTAACCCATATACTAAAACGTGTTGACCTTACCCGCGACCTGCACTTTTACACCAAAACCACCATTGATACGTTGGACTACAGCGGCAGCGGACTCAATTCGGGCAGTAAGGTAGCTATAACCGTGGCAGGCGATGTTAAGCGTGAGCTATGGGCCCAACCGCCTGCCGGGTTTACCTTGCCGCGGCCATTTGTTAACAGCGCAATGGTAATGCCGGGCGTGCTGGCGTTAGAGGTGCCTGCCAACATCCGCACCAGCGATATGCCGCTGATGCTGGAAATACTACAGGAGCATTTTGCTGAAACCGATCTTAGCGGCCTGCCACTGATCGTACTATGCGATGACGCTGCCTTTACCGCTGCAACCATTAACAACTTTGTTTGGGTAACCTTTACCCGCAGCAACCCATCGCATGATATATATGGGATAAACGAGTTTACCGAGCATAAGCACTGGGGTTGTTATGGGCCACTGATGATTGATGCGCGGATAAAACCGCACCATGCGCCTGTTTTGCTGAAAGACATGGAAGTGGAAAACCTGGTAGATAAAATGGGCGAAAAGGATGGGGAGTTGTTCGGTATTATCTAAGTGTGTTGTCTCACGTGTGTGCGAGACTGCCTGAGACATTTAGGACAATTTTTTAGTAATCAGTTGGCAGTTAACAGTTTCCCATTTTAAAGTGGGGCAAAACGAGACTATTTACTCGTCGGGAAAATTAAGTATAAATTTAAGTTATACTTGCTGATTTTTAGTTTTCTATGAAATTTGAAAATCTCATTGCTGAGTTATAAAATCGGTGGTCTGTAAGGGTAAAATGACAAATTCTGTTACCGAAATACTAACCCTTACAGCAATGACAAAAATGATGATTTGACACCGCTATTGAACCCCTACGGCCACATGTTTGTAAACAACATGCCAAATCGTTTGTCCTAACACCTAATACCACTAGTCGTTAGTCCTTCTATTATTTAGCCAGTACCAACCCAAATTAAAAGCAATAACTATGTGATTAAACACCGTGGGCAATAAGCCATAATGTTGCTTCATGATATCAAAACGCTCCAGTAAACTTTTTCTGTGCTTCTTTTTTGACATGCCGCCTACCAAATATTTTGCCACAAAGCCGGGTACCCTCACTATCTTTTCAGCTTTTTTAGCAGCTTTTAAAATCCAGTCTATATCAGCACTTAACTGATATTTGGGATCATAGGGCTCAACAAGGGATAGTTTAATGTATATGGCCTGGTGACTGATACTCATGCCATATTTAAAATCACGCCAGGTAAAATTTTCGGGCGCTGTGTGGCGGCGTTGACCCAGGTTATTGCCTTCGTCGTCCATCATTTCCGTTTCGCCGTAATAAATATCTGCGTCATCTGCAGAGGCAAATACACGCGCTACAGTGTCATTCGCATAGAACTCATCACCAGAGTTCATAAATATAATATAATCGCCTGCAGCGGCCGCTATCCCCTTATTCATGGCATCATAAATACCTTTATCTTTTTCGCTGATAAGTTTGGCCAGTTTATTTCTATAACGTTCAATTACCTCCAACGTTCCATCGGTAGATTTGCCATCTATTACAATATACTCAACAGCCGCGTAAGTTTGGTTCAATACAGAAAGCATGGTGCGCTCAATATCTCTTACGTTGTTATAAACAACTGTAATTACAGAAAGTACGGGTTGGTGTTTTTTACCCATTTTTTAATACTGAATTATAAAGCTGGATATACTGACCGGCTACTTTTTTGTTGGTATAGTTATCCAACACCTTTTGGCGTGCGCTTGCAGCTAATTCTTCCAAATCAGCCGCATACAGCATCCGGGCTATTCCATCAGCGGCGTCCCGCGCCGATCTGAGCTGCGCCAGGTAACCATTTTGCATGTGGTCTATCATTTCGGGTATTCCGCCGGTATTAAAAGCTACAACCGGTGTGCCGCAGGCCATGGCTTCCATCACCATGTTAGGCAGGTTATCTTCTACCGATGTGGTAACAAATACATCTGCCAGGCTGTAAATTTCTGCCAGTTCCTGCTCATTGGTTATGATGTTTAACTGATGTACCGGAAAAGGCAATTGTGTTACTTCAAAGTGTTTGTTCTTACCAAAGATCACTATTTCTACTTCGGATGTGTCGTTACCGCTTTTCTTTAAAATATGCAGGGCATCAACCAGATAAGTAATGCCCTTGCGTTTATCATTAATATTGGCCGCGCCAAACAAAATCACTTTTGCATCGGCGCTGATACCACGCTTTTTTCGCTCATTTACTTTATCCCGCGGCGCGAACACATCAATATCGATAGGATTGGGAATAGCTGTAACAGGAAAGTTTTTTATCAACGAATTTTTACCCGCCACCCCTGCAAGCCAATGGCTGCATGTTACAAAACTGATGTTATTTGCACAGGCGTACATAGCAGCTTTACGCAGCCAACCTTTGTGAGAAAGATCATTATCACCTGCATCGCGCAAAAAAGGGCAGTTACCACATTCGTGTTCAAACCCCTGACATGCGCCGGAGTAGTGGCACCCACCGGTAAAGGTCCACATATCGTGTAGTGTCCAAACAATGGGTTTGCCGATGCTGATCAATTCTTTAAGATCGGCGATAGAAAGAAAACCGGAGTTTGTCCAGTGCAGGTGCAAAATATCGGCATCTTTAATTAAAGGATCATTAGCTATGCTTGTTCCGGCACTGGCCGTAGAGAACGCAAAACGTACCGATTTATCTTTCTCATGAAGCAGCATAAACGGGATACGTTCAGCTAAAAATGTAAGTTTTGCCTTTAGCTTGCTTAACGAGTTATTTACTATTCCGGTTACCGAGCTATTATATGTTTTTTTATACTGAACTAACAAACTGGCATCAACACCTTGCAAGTGCAGGGCCTGCAGCAACCGTGTGCATGCAGCGGGTGCACCACCTCCGGCATCGGCTGTGTTGATGAGTGTAACTTTCATTTGCACAAGTATAGCAAAAAGCTGAAAGACCAAAGCAGAAAGCGAAGATAGATCGCTTTTAAAAAAGGGGCTCCGATGGAGCCTCTAAAACATCGTCCGATCATACTACAAACAGGTAGTTCCTCTGGAACTATATCGTGTTTGTTGTCAGACTCCTCCGGAGTCGCCTGTTTATAGCATGAATGGTAAAGACAATGGCTCCGTTAAGAGCCTCCTTCCGGTCTCTAACGTCTAAAATCGATTTCCCCGGCTTAAAGCGTTAACTGAACATTATTACGGCGAAAAATTTTACTTTTGGAAAAAAGCGCGTTGTCATCCTGAGCTTGTCGAAGGACATGCGGGTGGGGGGCTTTCGCGCTCACCCTTCTACAAGCTCGGGGTGACACCTAACAATAATAATTGATGAACGCCATTGCCTACTTATTTCAGGACCGCAAAGCCAACCGTAATAATTTTAAGGGGCAGCTGGTGTTGTTTTTATTCAGGCTGGCATCGCTTATTAATAAATCAATGGTAGCCAAGGTAATATTTTACCCTTATTTGCTTTGGTACCGTTATGTGGTGGATTGGGTTTGGGGGATAGAACTACCACGTAAATTAAAGGCTGGCAAAGGCCTGATGGTGTATCATGGGCATGCTTTGGTGGTTAACCAGGGTGTTGTGTTTGGCGACAACTGTGCGTTGCGTAACTCGGTTACCATAGGGCATAAAAAACTAACTGATGGCAGCTTTAGCGCTTGCCCGCAAATAGGTAATAATGTAGATATTGGTGCCAATGTGGTAATTATTGGCGATATAGTGATTGGCGACAATGTAATTATTGGCGCTGGGTCTGTAGTGGTGAAAAGTGTGCCATCCGATTGTACCGTCGTTGGTAATCCGGCAAGGATAATTGCGCAAAAAGAACCATTACGTTTTATTTAAACAAGTGCTGAACCTGATAAATGGAGAATAACTTAACCGACCGCTCGTTCTGGAAATCGTTTTGGGAATCAAGGATCGGTCTCATCTTCAGTATAAAACCCGATTACGTTTTTGGTGATATACTGGCGCGAATTATTAAAGATAAGGGTGCTAAAACAGCTATTGAACTGGGCGGTTTTCCAGGTTATTATGCCATCTACCTGAAAAAATACCTGCAGATGGAAACCACTCTGCTGGATTATTTTATACATGATGGACTGGTTAATGAGCTGTTAGAAAAAAACGGACTAAGCCAAAGCGATATTAAAATAATTGAAGCCGACCTGTTCAACTACACACCTTCAGAACTATATGATCTGGTTCTTTCGTTTGGGTTGATAGAGCATTTCAGCGATACCAAAAGCATCATAAAAACCCACCTGGCTTTTTTAAAACCCGGCGGTACGTTGTTTATTACCCTGCCAAACTTTACCGGGGTTAACGGTTGGGTACAGCGCAAATTTGACCGCGAAAACTACGACAAGCATTATATTGAAAGTATGAACCCTGCCCTGCTTGCTGATTATTGCAGGCAACTGGGTTTAAAAAATGTGGAGGCTTACTACCACGGCGGCTTTTCTATCTGGCTGGAAAACAAAGCGCATCAATCTGCGCTCACCAAAGGCTTTGTAAAGGGATTATGGTTTGCTGGGAAAGTTATCAGTAAAGTTATACGGGTAGAAACTAAGGTGCTGTCTCCGTATATTGTTTTGAAAGCGGAAGGTTAGAGATTAGTTGACTGGTGACTAGAGACTAGTACCTTATTGGTGTATTAACCTTTTATTTTCGATACGTATTTTACCTGCCATTGCTTCATTAAACGCAGACCGCGTTGCAAGAGCGTGCCTTTGCGGTTTTTAAGGAAAAGACGGATGGCCAGGTGCGCTTTCGGGTCTTCTTTTATTTCTTTGGGAAACTGTTTTACGGGTTTATCGGACACACTCACACCGTACATATGTTCAATATTGGAATGCACGCCCGTACCATCGTGCCCAATGTTATTAACAAGCGAATGTGCGGGATGCAGCGCCAAACCACCATTTAAAAATATGGAAGCGTACCAGCGGATGGCCCAGGAGTTATTTTTTCCTGCTTTAAATTCCATTATCTGTTTCCAGAAGTTACCGGTGCCTTCAATTGAAAATTCGTGCCTTTTGCGGCTATCAAATTGCGCTATCAATTTATCAACATCGGGTTCAAAGTTATTCCATGCCCTATCCCAGGTAGCCCAGCCCCAACTGGTGGCAATGCGTTGAAAAAAGGTGTCGGGCAGGGTTTTATCAGCTAACGGAAACATGTATGCGCCTATATGCATCACCTTTTCTTCGTTTTTATAAAGCGTAAGCGCTTCGTTGAAATACTCAAGCGTGTAAGGTGACGATAGCAGGTCATCCTCAAAAACTATTACCTTACCAAATTCATTTACCAGTTGCGAGACCCCATCAATAATGGAATTTGCCAGGCCCATATTTTGCTCTCGGTTGATGAGTTTTACGGATTTAAAGCCGGTAACCTGCGCTGCCAACTCCCTCACTTCCTCAACCTTCAACTCATCGGTGGGGGTTTTAGCACCATCAGAAAAAATAAAAAGCCGCGATTCATCTGCCAGTAAATTTTTTTGCAGATAGGACAGCGTGCGGCGGGTATGGTCAGGCCGGTTGTAGACGAACAATGCTATGGGAGCAAGAGATTGCATACTTTAAAAAATCCCCGGTTGATTGTCGGCCTTTTTACATAAAACAGTATAGTAATTGGCGAACTTTTCTTCAACTTCTTTTCCAAAAACAGCACCGGCAATTTTTTTGATCTTATATTCCAGGTCGATCTTTAACACGCTGAAAAAGTTGCCCGGTTTAAAAGTTTTAAATGCGTTAAACTTAGTTACTTCGGGGGCTATAATATCGGTTAAGTCTTTCACTATTTCCAGGCCTTCTGTTAATAATAAATACCGCAGCGATGTTGGCGTATAAACATTAATATGCCCATAAGCCAGAAAGTGTTTTATGCGCGCATCCACACCCGTTTTGTAGTCGCGGGGTATCTCAATCAATATCATTTTGGCTACACGCTTCAATTCACGCAGTAGCAAGCGCTCGTGTTCAACATGTTCCAACACGTGGGTAAGTATTATCAGGTCCATGCTTTCATCCTCAAAAGGTAAATGATACCCATCAAACTCCTGCACCGATTTTATAGCCGGGATATTGCGCTCCTTAATGCGCTCAACACCACTTGCAGAAAGCTCGACGGCATGCAGTTCCGGCGCGAAATTCATATCTGCCAGCAACTTTAATATTACACCATCGCCCGCGCCAACCTCCAAAACTTTATTAAAGGTTCTGCCCTCGCAAACTTTTAAAATATGCTGAACTTTGTACTTTGCGCCAAGCATACGCCAGGTTTCATCATTATTTTCATAATAACTATCGTAGGCGGTCTTAAGGTTTTCGCCGGTGTTAACTTCCTGCATTTTTATAAATGTATTTATCGGGTAAAAATAACATATAAAAGCAAAACAGGCTTTTGGTTGAAAATTTTGTCATTCATAATCGTATAAAACTATCAGATAGCGGGAACCTATAGCGTCATCGCTGAACTACTACCCATCCCGACAGCACCTTGCCGTTTTTCAGATCAATGGTATAATAGTAGGTTCCGAAAGGGACTATCTTTCCCTGATAAGTGCCGTCCCATGATTTATTATTCCCAATACTTTGATGTAACAACTGGCCGTATCTGTTAAATATAGAAACTACACTACTGTTGTAACTACTTAAACCCGGAATTTCCCATACATCGTTTATACCATCATTATTGGGCGTAAATGCAGTTGCCGGGGTTATTTTAGGATATACTTTTATAAAAATATCATCAAAGGCTGTAAAACAGTTGTTTTCAGATGTTACCGTGAGTGTATATGTTATATCTTCTGATGGTGTAGCTACAGGCGCCGGACTTGTAGGATCGCTGAGATATGTAGCAGGGAACCAACTGTATTTAAGGTTTTGGCCGGTGATAGTGGCTGTTAATGTAACGCTGTTTCCCTTTAATATCTCTTTATTATCTCCCAGGTTTACGGTAGGCGGCTGAATAACATTTACCGTGATGGTTTTTGTGGTATTGCAAGCGCCGTTAGAAATTATTACAGTGTAAGTTGTTGTGGTTAACGGAGCAGCAGTGGGGTTGCCGATATTTGTAGCCGAAAGACCTGCAGCCGGCGACCATTGATAACTACCGGCACCCGATGCATTCAAAACGATATTTTCACCCCGACAAATAGTTACTTCTGTTGGCAGATTAATAACCGGCATAACATCAATAGTAACTACAACAACATTGCTGTTAACCGGTATTGCGCACGTACCCGATGTTACCCATCGCCTGTAATAAACGGTACTGCTCTCTAGCTGCGGATCATAATCTTTTGCAATAGCCCCCGAAATATCGCTAAAGTTAACATTATCTGCCGAACGCTGCCATTGGAATGCATAAATTCCATTACCACCCATGGGTGTATTTCCTGTTATAAGCGCTGCGTCTCCGCTTGCGCAAAAAGACGTTATCGCCGGCGCAGTAACGACGTTATTTGCAACAGGTGGATTTACTGTGATGGCAACCACGTTGCTAATAAGCGGCGTTGCGCAGGCTCCCGACGTAACAATTCGCCTTAAAAAGCGTGAAGAGGTAACCGTACCCGGGTCATAATCTTTTTGAGAGGCTCCAGGAATATCTGCATAAGTTACATTATCAACCGAAGTTTGCCACTGGTAATTGTACGCGCCGTTTCCTCCAGACGGAACACTGCCTGATATTAATCCCGGTTGGCTGTTGCCGCAAAATGCAGTAATTGCAGGCGAGGTTAAGACGTTGTTTGCAACAAGCGGATCAACTGTAATTTTTATAGTGTTGCTAATAAGCGGAACGTTACAAACCCCGGATGTTATTATTCGCCGGTAATACACCGAACTGTTGAGTGCTGGCGGGTTATAATTTCTTTGGTTCGCTCCCGATATATCATTAAAGCTAACGTTATCTGTGGATGATTGCCACTGATACTGATAAGTTCCGTTACCACCCAAAGGCGTGCTGCCTGCAATAGCTGCCGCATCACCGGTATTGCAAAAAGCCGAAACAGGTGGCGCTGTGATTGTATTGTTGCTTAACGGCGGGTTAATTTGTATAAACACCACATTGCTAATAAGCGGCACCACACAAACCGAGGAACTTACAATGCGGCGATAATAAGTTGTGACCGTTACTACCGGTGGATCATAGTTGTTTGCAACTGCTCCGGGTATATCCGTAAAAGTGAGGTTATCTGCAGAACTTTGCCATTGATAGTTGTAGGTAAATGCGCCCGGAGGAATGTTGCCTGCAATAAGCGCAGGGTTGCCCTGTGCACAAAAAATAGTTGTGACAGGCGGGGTAATGGTATTGCTTGACAACACTGGCTGAACCGTAAATTGAATGTTGTTGCTAAACGCCTCGCAAGTGCCAGAAGTAGCGCGCCTGCGTAAGTAGATGTTTGCGCTGATAATGACTGGATCATAATCCCTTTGAGTGGCACCGGCTAGGTCGCTAAAATTAACGCCATCGGCTGAGCTTTGCCATTGAAAACTATACGCTCCGTTGCCGCCGGTTGGCGTAGTTCCTGTTATTTTATCAGGGTCGCCGTTTCCGCAAAATGCCGTTGTTGTGGGTGCAGCTATTTGATTGTTGGTGATGGGTGGTTGTAAAGAAAAGCTAACAATGTTGCTTACAGAGAAGTCGCAGCCAGAGCTAACGATTCTTCTATACCAAACCGCGGTATTGATAACAGGCGGATCGTAATTTTTTCCATTTGCGCCTGATACGTCTGAATAATTTATGCCGTCTGTTGCTATTTGCCACTGGTAATTATAAGTTCCGTCGCCACCCGATGGAACAGAACCTACAATTACGGTGGGGTTACCGTTATCACAAAAAGCAGTGATTACCGGCGCCGTTATTTGATTATTTGCCACCAACTGCTGCACAGCAATTGTAACAACGTTACTTGTTATTTCGCATACCGAAGAGGTAACTTTTCGTTGGTAATAAGTTGTGGCATTAATAACCGATGGATCGTAGTCCTGTAAGGTAGCACCTGGTATATCTGTGAAATTAACACCATCCAAAGAGCTTTGCCATTGGTAGGCGTATGTGCCGTTACCGCCGGTTGGCGTAGCTCCCAATATTTTATCAGGGTCGCCGTTTCCGCAAAATGCCGTTGTTGTAGGTGCAGTTATTTGATTGTTAGTGATGGGTGGTTGTAAAGAAAATTGCAGGGTATTACTTATCGAAAGTGAACAGGAGCCCGAAGTTACAATTCTGCGATACCATCTAGTTGCAATTATAATGGGTGGATCATAATCTTTTGCCGTGGCAGATAAAATATCAGTAAAATTGATGCCATCAGCAGAAATTTGCCATTGATAACTATATGTACCCATGCCGCCGACAGGTAAACTACCTGATATTGAAGCAGGATCGCCATCCGCGCAGAAAACGGAGGTAACTGGCGCGGCTAAGCTATTATTGGTAACCTGTGGCAATATTGTGAAACCGATAGCATTGCTGATAATCTCGCACGTTCCCGACATGGCCCTGCGGCGATAGTAGCTATTACGAGTAATAATGCCAGGATCATAGTTTTGCTGTGTTGCGCCGGCGATATCAACATAATTGATATCATCAAATGATACCTGCCATTGATAGGTATAAGTACCATCGCCGCCTGTGGGTATATTTCCAATAATAATATCAGGATCGCCTGCACCACAAAATGCAGTTACAGCGGGTTGGCTTAACTGGTTATTACTTATAGGCGCAGCTAAGGTGATAGTTATAACATCACTTATTGATGGCTGACATGTAAAAGACATTACTATCCGACGGTAATACGTTGTACCGGTAATAAATGAAGGCGTGTAGTCTTTTGCTTTTGCACCTGCAATGTTTGTAAAAGTTATACCATCTGCGGAGGATTGCCACTGGTAATCAAAAGTACCGCCCGAACCGGTAGGCATACTACCTTGTAAAGGGTCAAAACTTGTGCGGTTGCAAAAATAATTTATAGTATTTGTGATGATAAGGTTATTTTCAATTGGCAATAGCACTATAATCCCCACTAAATCACCTACCACAGAACATGTTCCTGAAAATACAATTCTTCTATAAAAGGTAGTAGCGGTTATAACCGGCGGGTCGTAATCCACACCTGTTGCGCCTGCAATGTCGGTAAAAGTTACCCCATCTGCCGATGACTGCCATTGATAAGTTTCAACTCCATAAACCACACCTATTCCCTTTATAGGAGCGGGGTCAAAAGAACCTGCGCAAACGATATCTTCGGCACCTGTATATTTTATTGAGTTGTTTACATGGGCTGCAATATTCACTTCGTCGCCATATGACATCGACCCGTCATAATTTTTTCCGGGCACATTTGCAGCTAAGTTTTGATATCTGGTATTCGCTCCGGGAAAAGCATTATTCGCAGCCGTAATAAGTCTGTTTGCGTCGGTTATGTTACGCGTAGGATCTAAATATAAGGCCTGGGCACTTGTGCTATAGGTTCCATAAGCATCACAGTCAATACTTGCTATTAAATTTATAGTTACCTTAGCGCCAGGTGCTATGTTAAAATTGCCAAATAATGGTCTTTTAGATGTGCCATTATTAACCAAAACAGCCGGTCCTCCTGCTCCGCTTGTATAAACAACCGTTGCCGATTTAAAAGACAAGCCATTGGGTAACATAACATCTGCAATTACGCCGCCTGCGTTGCCACCGCTTGCTATATTTGTTATTGTAACCGTAAAAGTTGCGGTGAAACCCGCAAATTTATTAGTTAAGGGATCTGCCTCCTTTAATTCTGTAACCAATTCCGGATAACAAGTTTCGTTTTGCGACTGTAAATACGGCGGAAGCGCACCGCTGTTAAACACCTGATTTATCCCCACTTTTCCACCCTCCGCATGATGAGGGCCGCCATTGCCGCTATTTGTCTTTCCGAAAGCCCCGGCGGAAACATTGATATTTTTAGTACCCGAAGCTATATCATATAAAGCTATCCCGCCACCGCCACCGCCGCCTGGTCCGTGGGGCTGCACTCCATTTATATCATCACCTTCTGTATTACCCCCTCTTCCGCCTATTGCGCTAATATTTATTGCGGCGGCAGGATTTGGTTGAGAAACCCTGATAAAAACAGTACCACCGGCCCCACCACCGCCAGAACCATCAGGATTGCCACCGAATGTGCCAGGGGCACCGTTGGCTCCGTTAGCTAAAATTGTAGCATTACCAATAATTGTTTTTGTGTTAATAAAAACTATCCCGCCGCCTACACCTCCTTTTACGCCGGTTAACGCGTCATTTGCGTGTCCGCCACCGCCGCCGCCACCCATTATTAAACGGGTAACATCAGCCGTTCCAGACGAATATATTCCGGAACCAGGCCTGCCTCCGTTAGGATACGTCCCCCCATATGGCTCATAGCCCCAGGCACCAACACCCCCTGCGCCGCCATTAGCACCACCACCGCCGCCAGAATTAGTATCATTGCCACCTCCACCTGCATTTGCAGGCGCACCACGTCCCGCTGACCCACCGGGCAGGCCTTCAATTAAATTATCAACCTGATTAAACCCATCCCACATGTACCTGGGCGTCCCCGCAACCCCTTCACCTTTACCTGATGTTCTTGAATCATCAGCCGCAGTTACATATATATCCCTGTAGTTTAATGTCGGGTTCTTTCTTAAGCTGTAACCGCCTCTGAATCCTTTTGCAGTTACATCAATTACATGTCCGTTAAAGTCCATTATCCCGGCAACATCAAAAGCAATAATTCCACCAACTGACCCATTAAAAGGTGGTGGAGAAATATTTGAAGACAGCACGAAATTAGAGTACTGAGTTACCCTGATAACTTGGAAACTGCTTTTGCCTTTGGTGACCGTAGGGTTTGTATTGCTGTAGCTATTAACCGTGCCATTATTTACACCAGCACCCCTAAAAGTAAGTATTCCACCGGCAAGTGGCACACTGTTGGTAGCAACTAGAAATTCAAATTTTCCGGCGCTACCCAGGGAAGTAAACCCGGTTCCTCCAAGGCCGTCAGGACCGGCGGTATTACTCCCGCTTCCATATAATGTACTATTTGAAGAATTGATCTGGGCATCCTGCATCTGAATGATCATCAACAAATCGCCGGCGCTAATTTTTGTTAGTCCAAAATTATTTCCGTAGTTATCAACGGGGGGTACGCTACCCAAAGTAATGGTATTAGTGCCTGTTGCCAAATTTACAACGCCTGATGGAGGATAGTATGTATTAATGGATATGCTTGCGTTTGTTGGCCCATCCTGCCCGGGAGTTGCGCAGATTTGAGCTTTAGCGTTAGGGGCAAAAAAAATAAAAAAAAATAGAATGGTTGCTAATACGAATAAGAAACGAAAAGCAAATTTCACCGACAATAATCGTTTACACATAGTGCTTATCCCAGTTTGATAAGGTTATATTACAGTAGCATTTTTGTCTACCTGCGCATTACTTTATTTATCAGAATATTTAAATCTTCTGAAATATTTAAGATGTAAGTTAAAAAAAAGTATAGTATTGCTGTAACCAGCGAACGCAAAATCAAATCAATCCAAACGTTTGACATTACAGGCAAATAATAGCCCAGTAAAAAACTCGTAGCGGCAATTACTAAAATGCCTAAATGTACTCGTCCAAAAGGTTGCAAACCAAATTTAACCGTAATATACAACCAATATGTAAAATTGAGTACAAACATTGCCAGTAAATATGCCACAGCCGCGCCCATCATACCCATTTTTGGAATTAGCAGCCAGTTTGCAATGGCGCATATCAAAACAGCTCCTATAATAAAATAGGTAGTCATTTTATAATTTTTGGACAGGTTTATAATATATCCGTTAACCCCCCCTGTCACATCCGTTAAAAAACCAAGACCGATAACTATAAAAACATTGAAATAGCCACTGTATTGGGGTTTATGGAGTAATACCATAATAAATTCCTTATTAATAAGCAGGCCTATGAACAACAGGCAACCTATCAGCATTTGTATTACCGATGTCTTATAATATATCTTATTTATTTTGGCCAAATCGTTATTGGCCCAGGCCTGAGCTATAATTTGCAAGGAAGTTCTGTTTAGCGCTTTGGCAGGCAAACTAATTACCAATGCCATTGCAAAAAAAGTACTGTATACACCAACTACCTGTAGGTCCTTGGTAATAGCGCTGAGCATTATATTGTCAAGGCTTTGAATCAAGGCGAAAGAGGTGCCGCTTAAAAGAGTGAAAATACCGTACTTAAAAAACTCCCGGCGCTGCTTTAATAAAGATGACGATACCCTAGCCAATTTAAAATCCTTCCCCTTGTAAACATAAACCCATAATGTTATTACCATAAAACTATTAGCAATAAGGTAAATGCTTAAAAAACCCTGGTACCGGATTAAAGAGAAAGCTATTAGCAGAACACCTATAAGTGTGAACAGACGCAGCACTACTTCTCTTAAAAAAGACGATAAGACATTTTTAAATACGGTAATAGCCACACTTTCTATTACCGTATAAGTCATTGTTAAAAACGCAAGCGGCATTAATAAATAGAAATATTTAACAAGTAAGGTCGCGCCCTTCTGGTCGTTGTAATATGCTATTATAGTATGCTGAAAAAGATAAAAGAGCAGGGTGAATACGATAAAACTAACACAACACCAAATTATTACGAAAGTTATAAATCCGCCATGGCTTTTATCCTCTGTTCTGTAATATGGCAAGTACTTAAATATAATATTGTTTATTCCCATAGAGGCTATCTGGGCATATAAACCAGTAACAGCTGTCATTAACGAGAAGAACCCGATTTCTTCAATTGTTAATACTCTTTGAAATAAAATGATCATGTTAAAGAACCCCAGCGCTGTACCGGCATACAATATTATGCTGTTATAAAAGCCTTGTTTTTGCAGCAGGTTCATTTTCTGTTCATACTTTGTTGAATAAGACTATTGAGAAGAGTTATTCTATCTTTAATATTGTATGCGGTTTTCATATGTTCGCGCCCGGCTTTACCCATCTTTACAGCCAGGTCTGAAGATTGAGCAATTTTGATCATATTGGTGGCCATGGCCTTCTCGTCATATTCGTCGGACAAAAAACCTGTTACTCCTTCTATAACTGCTTCCTTAATTCCACCATGCCGGGTAGACACAACGGGTAAACCGGATGATGATGCTTCAAGGACCGTAACAGGTGTACCTTCGCTATCGCCACTTGCGGCAGTTACAGAGTGCTGTACAAAACAACGCGTATTTTTCATCAGGTCCTTTATTTGTACCGATGTTAATATACCAGTTAGCGTAATATAATCCTCCAGTTGAAGCTTACTTATTAACTGCTGTGTTTGATTATATAATGGGCCATCCCCTGCCATCCAAAGTTTAGCATCCGGAAATTCCCTGATAACCAACGCGAATGATTTAACAAGCGTTATAGGTGATTTCTTTTCTACAAATCGCCCAACGGCTAAAAAGTTAGGGGCCGAATCAGAAATATCTAAAAGTGGAAATGCATCTGTATCTACTCCGCACGAAGCATTGTATATTTTATCTGCAGGCGCTCCTAGTTTTACCAGTTCATTAACCATGTCCGCAGAAACCGCGATAAGTGCAGATGCATACTTGAACGCCTTTTTATAAAGATCTATAAAAGCGTCTATGTTAGGTTTAAAAAAAACATCGGCCCCATGAAAATGAATTACCAAAGGCACATCTGCTAAAATACACGCCTCTGTAACCATGCTGCCCACCATTCCATACTCGGCAAACACCGCGTCTATTTTTTTTTGGAGCAAATAGTTTTTTAGCGCCTGGGTTCTGATGTTAATTGTTTGCCGCTTAAAAATTCTTTTTTGGATAAGGTAATTCAGAATCCCCAGTTTAGACCGTATTAAAAACTTGCCCTCATCGTCATAAACAGGAAACGCACCTCCGCACAGTACGTATTTATTGCCGGCCAACCTGTCAATATGTTCCTGGATAAATGTTTCTGAGAATGCTGATTTGTTGGGTTTTATAATACATAAATTATATTGACCGGCCATCGTCATTTTAATTTACTGCGCACAAATGCTTTACGAAAATAACTACCCAGTTTTGCTTTTATTTTGCCTGCTATACGTTCTGAGCGTTGCAGTGCGGTTACAGGTTTGGGATGAAAAAAAGCTGCTTCAAAATCATCATTCCTCTCCAAAACAATATGGGCATAATCTGCAACGTTCCAAACATTTTTTAACTCATAGAGTATAACTTCCGTTTGTGTTTCGGCTGCAAGTTTCCCAATCACATCAAATGAAATATGCTCATCAACCGGCTGCATAGTTTCGGGTTTATTGATTAATGACCATTTTAAGTTATGCGGGGTAGGCACTGTAAGGATAACGCGCCCTTTATTTTTTAAAAGTTTATTTATAGCGGCATGTACGGCAGGCCTATCGGCCACTGCTATATGCTCATAAACATCCATGAACACAATCAAATCAAACTTTTCCTCTTTGAAGGTGTCGGGTGTTAATATCGTTTCTCTGAATTTAAGTTTACTATCCTCAAAAAGCTTCCTAGCTATTTGTATAGACATTGTGCTGATATCTATCCCGGTTACATCGGCATCCGGCCAGCGTTTATGCATACGCGACGAAATACTGCCCATTCCGCAGCCTACCTCCAGAATGTGCAGCGGCTCAGCAGGAGAAAATTTGCGTATTGTTTTCCACCCAAACTCTATGCGAGGGTTTATCTTTATATAGTCATTTAATTTGTATTTAACGTGCTCGTCATAATACGAGACTACGTTTTCACGATTTGTTTGATCTTCCATCAGAGTGTGTAGTGCATGTGCGCTTATGCAACGGCACAAAAATAACTAATATTTATTAACGCGGTTTTTGAGCAACAACAATATAGAGTGCACCATCGCGATTGCGTTGTTCTTGGGTATTTAGTTTATCAGCCAACCAAATAAGCCCCTGCATAATAACAGACCAAACAGGAACCAGGAACTTCGGCAACTTAATCAAAATCCCGTCCTGAAAAAGTTGCAATCCACTGGCAGACAAGCCCAAAACGCCGTAAAAAGAATTTATTTTCCACCCTTCTGCTTCTATAATCTTTTTTAGTCCGGCGCTTGTCCATCGCCAATAATCATTAGGGGTTGGGTGGTAAAACCAATAACCATGGGTAGTAAGCAAAATAGTGCCGCCCGGTTTTAATATCCTCAGCGCCTCCTGAAGGTATCCTTCGTAAGTATCAACATGCTCTAAAACCTGATTTGATAATATTATATCTGCATAATTATCAGGTAAGGTAGTTTTACTATCAAAATCAATATGGTGTTCTGCTTTTGGATTCATCTCCAGATCCACGCCCAAATACTTTTCAACGTGCGGCTCAATAACAGATCTGTATGGCATATCACCGCAGCCAAAATCTACTAAAATGCAGCTTTTCTTTTTAGCAGTCAGTTTCTTAATAGCGATTATTGTTTGATCTCTTAGTTTGCTAAGAACTATATAACGCGGGTTAAAAATTGAAGGATGCAGCCTATCATTGCCTTTCATAGGGCTAATTAACAGCTTTTTATTAAATTTATTAGTTAGTAGCCTTAAATAGTTTATCAACCTCCTTAGCGCTTAAGGCACGCCCGTAAATTCTTATATCGTCGTAAGCGCCTTTGTAAAAATAAGTTGTAGGATTTTCATCCAAATTATCACTACCAATAAAAAGGCTTGAATTTATTAAACCATTTGGAGATGGTATGTTCTCAATTGTGTTAACCAAGGCTCCGTTTATGTACATTTTAATTTGTTGCTTAGCAAATGAATAGGTTACTGTTGCCAAATGCCAGTTATTAAGCGTAAGGTTTTGATTGCTCACAGCATCATTTACATTTCCCCCCGGTCCAAAGAAAACCATACCAGATGGACCTAATCCAGATGTTGCGCCAGTTATAGAAAATCCCCAACCATTGTTAAAACCCGGACGCCGCTTTGACATGATAAATGAACCGTTTGACAAACTGAATTCAGCAGGTTTTGCCCAAACGCTAACTGTGAAATCCGTATTGCTCAATCTTAAAGCAGCTTTATCGGCTACAACCATATAACTTGAAGTACCGTTAAAAGAAAAGGCGGAGTTAGGTTTGCCAAACCTATTAGAGGTTGAAGTCATATCACTATAGAAAAAAACGTCGTTTTTATTACCAGACGAATCTACACCGCTGTTATTAAAAGGATAATAAGCTATTAAGCCGGCCCACAAACTGTCTTTCACAACAACTTTACAGTTTACCGAAATGGTATTGGTAAAATTGCTTACCGATACTGTAGTAATACCGGGCTTTTTAGCAGTTATTAACCCTAATTTTGAAATAGAAAGGACATTTGTATCTAGCGAGGACCATTTTATAGAATCTAAAGAATAGTTAGAAGGTGAGATTGTAAGCGGCACGCTTTTCTTCTCTCCGGCATACATAGTTACTGTATCTTTACCTAAGAGTATAGATTTCAACCTATCAACCGGCAACGGAACTTCCGTTTTTTTGCAAGCAGAAATGCCCAATACTGCAATTACTAAAAAAAGAATAGGATGTTTTAACCTTGTCATGATAAGTTTAGCTTTAAGGCCTTAAAGCTAAGTTTTTTAACTTAAGAATGAAAGAATTAGTACTTAAAAGGCATCACTTTAATGCTTTTTATAAACAATTAAATAGTTGGTTTTGGCAACAGTATCTTTATACCACAGTTTAAGCGAGTCGGCGCTAAGTTTTTCAACAATATATGATTTTTCCCAGCGCTTGCCTTTATCCAAAACCAAATTACAATCCGGCTGCGCTATGCCCCAGGTACCCTTAAAGGGGTAATTGTTACTTACCAGCTCATAACCCGCATCGGTATTAAACTTTATGTAACCGGTTGGATAATTTATCTGGCGCTTGCTTACGCCGTTAGCATCATAATCAACGGTGCGCGTTTCAACATTGTCCCACCTGTACTCCAGGCTGTTCATGTTGGGGCAATTAAAGGTTGCAAAATGCAGGGTGGTTGTTATGGCACCCAGGCGCTCACTTATAACAAGCGAATCGGGCGTTAATTTTTTTACCTGGTATGTGTGCTGAACGCCCTTTGTGGGTTTCAATACAAAATTACAGCTCCCATCAACCAACCATTTTCCTTCTGCAGGTTCAGTATCCCCCCAAAGTTTATAGGTAGTATTAAAATTAATATTGAAATAGCCGTAAGCCGGAATTACAACGGTATTTTTCACTGCGCCGGCTTCACTGTTATCAATGCGGGTGTAAATGGCGGCCCACTTTTTCTGATAGCTCAAGGTAGAATTTCGGAGGCAAATGTCTGCTTCAGCTACTGTTTTTATTTCTTTCTTGCATGCGCTTGCGCACACAAACAGCAATAATAAAAGAAAAGAGGGGAATTTTCTTTGCATTCAGGGTTTAATCAATAGCGCTAATATACAGGGTATTAATACAAATTAAACAAAAAAAGCTCCTTAACGGAGCTTTTTTTGTCATTTTATTAAAAAGATTGAAGATTGGTGCCTATCGCTATGCAACCGATCTTTAATCTTCAATAACTAATCTTTTGTTGAAAACATTACGATTGGAATTTCTTTGCGTTGATTCTCCGTTCGTTCTCGTTAAGGAATATTTTACGCATGCGAATGCTTTGAGGTGTTACCTCTATGTACTCGTCGGCTTGTATATACTCCATTGATTCTTCTAAAGAAAACTTGATAGCAGGCGCAATACGTACGTTGGTATCGCTACCAGATGCACGCATGTTGGTTAATTGCTTGCCTTTAGTTAAGTTAATAACCAAATCGTTATCGCGTATGTGTTCGCCTAAAACCTGTCCTTCGTAAATATCAACTCCCGGATCAACATGGAAACGACCACGGTCCTGCAATTTATCAATAGCAAAAGCAGTAGTTTTACCCGTATCCATAGATACCAATACACCGTTTGAGCGGCCAGGGATCTGGCCTTTCCAAGGCTCGTAAGCTTTAAAGCGGTGGGCCATAATAGCCTCGCCACCGGTAGCAGTTAATACGTTGTTACGTAAGCCGATGATACCACGTGCAGGTATTTCAAACTCTAAGTGTTGTAAATCGCCTTTAGGCTCCATTATTAACAGGTCGCCTTTGCGTTGGGTAACCAGTTCAATTACTTTACCGGCAACATCGCCCGGTACATCAACAGTTAAAACCTCAACAGGCTCGCATTTAACGCCGTTAATTTCTTTAACAATTACCTGCGGCTGGCCCACTTGTAACTCATATCCTTCGCGGCGCATGGTCTCGATCAATACTGATAAGTGAAGAATACCACGACCGTACACCAGGTACGAATCAGGCGAATCAGTTTCCACAACTTTAAGCGCCAGGTTTTTCTCCATCTCTTTGTACAAACGATCACGCAGGTGGCGTGAGGTTACAAACTTGCCCTCTTTACCAAAGAAAGGTGATGTGTTGATGGTGAACAGCATGTTCATGGTAGGCTCATCAATATGGATAACTTCCAGTTGCTCCGGTTTTTCAAAATCAGCAATAGTATCGCCAATATCAAAACCGTCAATACCTACAACGGCACAAATATCGCCCGCGCTAACTTCGGTAGCTTTAACCTTACCTAAGCCTTCAAAAGTATAAAGTTCTTTTATTCTTGTTTTTTGGATAGTGCCATCGCGTTTTACTAATGATACCGGCATGTTTTCGCGGATAACACCACGAGCAACACGGCCGATAGCGATACGACCTACGAATGAAGAATAGTCTAACGACGTGATCTGCATTTGCAAAGTACCTTCGCTAATTGGCGGAGGTTGGATGTTTGCGATAATAGCATCCATCAACGGGAATATATCTTCTGTTTTTTGCTTGTAATCTGTGCTCATCCAGCCTTGTTTAGATGAACCGTAAATTACCGGGAAATCCAACTGATCTTCGGTAGCATCAAGGTTAAAGAACAATTCAAATATCTGTTCGTACACCTCTTCAGGGCGGCAATTTTCTTTATCAACCTTGTTTACAACCACAATTGGTTTTAAGCCTAAAGCTAAAGCCTTTTGCGTTACAAAGCGGGTTTGAGGCATAGCGCCTTCAAAAGCATCGCAAAGTAACAATACACCATCAGCCATTTTCAACACACGCTCAACCTCACCGCCAAAGTCGGCGTGACCAGGGGTATCAATGATATTAATTTTGGTACCCTTGTATACTACAGATACGTTTTTTGAAACAATGGTGATACCACGCTCACGCTCCAAATCATTATTATCAAGTATCAGCTCACCAGTTTCCTGGCCTTCGCGGAAGATTGCACAGCTGTGCAGAATTTTATCAACCAAAGTAGTCTTGCCGTGGTCAACGTGTGCGATGATCGCAATGTTTCTTATATTTTGCATGAAATGCCTTTAAAATTTGGCGCAAAGGTAAGGTTTTTATTTGACATTAAAACGTGCGTAGCTTAATTGCTTGCAATAGATTGTTTTATGGATGTAATTTTATAGCGCTTAGTCTGCCGAAAGTTGGTTCTTATTTACATTAAAACTTAACTGTTGCACGTTGTCGTAAAACCAACCATGCCAACCGTTTATCCAGGTATTTAAAAGGAATCTTTTTAATCCGTGAGGATCTTGTCTAAAATCAATTAGTTTGATGGTGATTACCTTTTCTCCATTAGGCATTACAACCCCAAAAAACTGCCTGTCGTAGTAAGTGCCATTTCCTTGCCAGTATAGGCACCTCTCCACAGAAATGTTATTAACCGAATTAGTCATCTCCTTACTTAAAGAACGTCTTACACTATCAGGCTTCGACCCATTAGCAAGTTTTGTGAAAAGAGAAAGTGTAGCGCTTTCACTAACCCGACAATACTGATAATCTATCTCTTTATTTACCCTTCTTATTAAATTAGTATCCGGCGTGAAAGAAGTAATATTGCCGCTATCTTTTGCGCCGATCAACTTCTCGGCAAACCCGGCGGGAAAAATAACGCCGACAGAATTGTCAAATTTTAAAATTCGTATATCTTGAATAAGACTGCTGTCAGCTGTTTGTAAATAAGAACCTCCTCCTTCCAAAAATGGCTTATGGCTTTTACAGGCAATAAAACTTAATAAAAGGCAGAAACAGATAATATATTTCAATTTAGTTCAGGTATTTATTAATCGAAATCTAAAATTAACATTCGTTACAACATAACCAGCCTTTGAGCGTATATATTTATTATAGTATTTTTGCAACGATGAGTATTCAGAACATAATCGTAATTATTTTATTTGCCGGGGCCTTGTACTACGTTGGCAGAATGGTGTATAAAAACTTATTTACAAAAAAAAGCTGTGGCGGCAACTGTAAATGTGGCGTTGATTTTTCGGGCATTGAGCCTGAAAAAAAATAAACAATAGCTGCATCTCGCGGTTATTTCAGCATCTTATTATCTATTTCAATTTTAATTAATGCGGCATAAGCAAATTTTTCAGGCTGACACACCCGAGAGATGGAATCGTTTTAAGTGGATAAGTCGCGTAATAATATTTGTATTGCTTTGTGGCGTAGTGGCCGCTGCTATAACCGTAACCTCGCAAACTTATCCTCAACTACCCAATCTTAACCCGGCCCCCAAGCGAATTAGCGATGAGGAGCTGGCTGCCCTGAGAACATCAACCCGGTATAAAGATTATAAAGTAGACAAGGGGCAGCTTGACGCGCTTGAAGCCAAACGCCACAACCAAATAAAGCATCCTAATAAAGAACGTATAAATGCGGCGTTTTACCGCGAATGGGAAACCCAGGCCTATAACTCTTTAAAAGCTAATATCAGCCAGTTGGATATGGTGGTATCCGAAGGTTTTTTTATAAAACCCGGTGCAGATACCATTGAAGCGCGCATTGATACCGGCCTTCTTAACATCAATAAAAAATATAAAAAGCCAATAGTTGTTTCCATATCAAATTATGTAAACAAAGATAATGTTAGTGGATATTTTGACATTGAAGATGTTGTGCGCATCACATCTAACAAGGGTCTGCGCCAAAAATTCATTAACAGTCTTGCCAAACAGCTAAAGAAATACAATCTGCGGGGCATCAATCTGGATATCAACAACCTGCCGGATAGAAATAATGCCGTTTACAGAAATTTTCAGGAAGATCTGTATAATACACTTCACCCTTTGGGCTTTTTGGTTACGCAGAATGTAATCCCTGATGACAGGCAGTATGATTTAAGGCACTTACAGCGCTTTAACGATTACCTGTTTGTTATGGCGATAGATCAGCATACCGAAGAGAGCAATGCCGGCGACATCTCGCACCAACACTGGGTAGAGGAGCAGTTAGACAGGGTTTGCGAGATTGTGCCAAGCGAAAAAGTGATCCTGACCATTGCAGGCGGCGGTGTGGACTGGCCCGAGAACAGCGTAGGCACGTCCATTGGCTATCAGGCAGCGGTGAGTATAGCGCAGCAATATAAAAGCAAGGTTATCTATGACCCTGTATCGGCTAACCTGCGCTACAGTTATATCGGTCCGGATAGCCTTGAACATAACGTTCGTTTTGTTGATGCAGCAGCCAATTTTAACATTATGCGCATGGCTGATGATTGGGATACCGGCGGCATTGCTTTGTGGCGTTTAGGTGCCGAAGATCCGCGGTTATGGAAATTTTTTCAGAAGAACCTGGCATTAGCATCATTAAAAAAAACCGGAATAGATGTTTCCGAACTCAACAATGTTGCCCTAAATAATAAGATAGATTACACCGGGAACGGCGAGATCCTCGAAATTATAACCACGCCATCGCGGGGTGAGATAAACCTGAAGATTGACACCGCAAATTACGTTATCACCAACCAGAATTATATTAAGCTGCCCACTAAATATGTAATTAAAAAGTATGGGTATAAGCCCGGCAAAGTAGTTTTAACGTTTGATGATGGCCCTGACCCCGACTTCACACCGCGTATTTTAGCAATTCTAAAAAAAGAGAAAGTGCCGGCATCATTTTTTGTTGTGGGTTCCATGGTTGAAAAAAACATCCCTCTTTTTAAACAGATTTATAATGAAGGATATGAAATTGGCAACCACACTTATCTGCACCCGGATATATCAAAGGTTAGTTTAGAAAGGGTTATATTGGAGCTTAACGCTACCCGCAAGCTTATTGAATCAATAACCGGGCACAGCACCATACTTTTCCGCCCGCCTTTTAATGCTGATGCCGAACCGCAAACGCTTGAAGAGGTTATACCAGTGGCCGAGAGCCGCAAGCAAAATTATATTACCATAGGGGAATCAATTGACCCCAATGACTGGCAAGAGGGCGTTACCGCGCAACAAATAATTGACCGTACCAAGCGCGATTTTGATAAAGGGTCAATGATCTTACTGCATGATGCCGGCGGCGACAGCCGCGAGGCTACGGTTAAGGCGCTACCAGAGATCATCCGTTTTTATAAAGAAAAAGGCTATGAATTTACCACCATTGCCGACATATTAGATAAAACTAAGGACGAACTGATGCCGCCCATAAAAGATGATGCCAACAGCGGCGTTATCGGCACCTTTTATGATGCCGTTGTTATGGGCTTCTTTTTTGGCAACTGGTTTTTGTTCTATATTTTTCTATCGGCCATATTCCTGGCTATTGGTCGGATAACTCTTATTGGCATTTTAGCTTTAAGGCAACATACAGAGAATAAAAATGCCGCTAAGCGCCAACGTGATAATCTGGTACCGGTGAGCATTATAGTGCCCGCATACAACGAGGAAGTAACGGTTGTAAAAACGATAAACAGCCTGCTCAATACTGAATATCCTGCTTTTGAGATAATTTTTATTGACGACGGATCAACAGATAATACCTACAATATTGTTAAGCAGGAGTATGAAGGCAATCCGTTAGTAACCATATTAACCAAACCGAACGGCGGCAAAGCATCGGCACTAAACCTGGGCGTTAGTAAGGCTAAATATGATTTTACCGTTTGTATTGATGCCGATACCCAACTAAAAAGCGATGCCGTTTACCACCTGATGACCTATTTTACAGATGACGAAATAGGCGCAGTAGCGGGCACTGTTAAAGTGGGTAATGAAACCAACATTATAACCAAATGGCAATCTATTGAGTACATAACCGCCCAAAACATGGACCGCCGGGCGTTTGATCTGATCAACAGCATTACCGTTGTGCCGGGGGCAATAGGTGCCTTCCGCAAATCGGCGGTTATAGCCGCAGGCGGGTTTACATCTGACACACTTGCCGAAGATTGCGACCTTACCATGCGCATTTTGAAAAATGGCTATATCGTGCGCAACGCCGGTGAAGCCATTGCCTATACCGAAGCGCCTGAAACGCTTGACGGCTTATTGAAACAACGGTTTAGGTGGAGTTTTGGGGTTATACAAAGCTTTTGGAAAAACCGAAGTGCACTGTTCAATACCAGGTTCAAATCTTTTGGTATGGTGGGGATGCCGAATATCCTCATCTTCCAGATAATTCTGCCGCTGTTTTCTCCGCTTGCCGATCTGATGATGATTTTTGGACTTTTTAGTGATAAGCCAGGGAAAATATTGATCTACTATGGCCTGTTTGTTTTGATAGATTTTATTGTAGCCATAATAGCTTTCCGCATGGAGAAAGAGGACTACAAAAAACTCATCTACATTATTCCGCAACGGTTTGTGTGGCGGCAGTTAATGTATTACATACTTTTTAAAGCTATCCGCAGAGCGCTAAAAGGTGAGTTAAATGCATGGGGCAATTTGAAGCGAACCGGCAATGTTAAAGAAGAAGTGGTAGAAAATAGTGACGTCTGATTGATGGTCCTATTTTATAAATGGGTGTAGCGTAGCAGGTAGGTTGCTACACCTTGCATAAATCCCAAAAAAGTGGGCTGGCGTTCTCTAAAGGTTGTTTTTTCTTATTTGCAGCATTTTTAAAAGTTTAGGTCATTTGCTTCCTTGGATTGCAAATCCAAGGCTCGCGAATCCGGGATTATAAATAATCCAGGATTATAAATTAGGAGTGTTCGAAAGATTTGTAATCCTTAAAAACTCCTTCCTTGGGGAAGGGCGCGGTAGCTTGTGAAGTGGCGGGAAGGGGTTTAACAAAGCGGCTAAACCCCTCCCTACACCCTCCCAAGGGAGGGAATCGCACAGCCCACCGCTTCTTTGCAAATCTTCCTAACACTCATAATTATAAATCCTGACTAACAATAGGATTAATTAAATAATACATAAGATATTTTCGGGTTATGCTTACTAACGAACAATGTCGCTTTGGATTTTAATTTATCAAAATCAATATTCGGGGGTAAAGCTTGTAGCCTTGTGTAATTCTCATTTCCCTCTACATAGTCAAACTTTATCTTATTAGATAAGGTTAACTTTTCTAAAGCACGGATCTTGCCTTCTGTAAATGTTGAAGTATCGAAAACCGGATCTGAAAAATCAACAAGACAATCAGAAGTATCCTCTTTGTTAATCAACACGGTGTACATCTCGCCATCCTGAAGGGTATTATTCTGTTGTCCAACAACCGTAGTGTAAATGCATCCGGAATAATTGAAACTAACTAACACATTCTTTCCTCCAGTTTGGCTGATTGTTCCAGTTACCTTAGCCCCGTTTTTCCTCAAATATTGCTCACCGGATTTTACCCAATAGAAAAAACCTGTAAAGAAAATAATCCCGATAATGAGGAGTATAAATATTACTTTCAAGTTGGCTCGCATGAGGTCCTTTTTTGGTTTGAGTTGACTTAATCTCCTATCCCGAACCCAAGAATAACGAATTTGCAATTATTAGCTTTCGGAAAGAGGAAGGGAGCGATAGACTGTCATTGGCTGGAAGATGTTATATGGCATGGTCAGCTCCCTCCCTACACCCTTCCGGCAGGGGAAACGCACCATCCAACCGCCTACTTTGAATTTTTCGAACACACAAGTTGATCCGAATTTATAACTCGGGGCCTAATAACGGCGGATTTGCAATCGCAAAGATATTAATCAACTACCCCTTCTCTATCAAACAAACCGCATAAGCCACAACGCCCTCCTGCCTTCCAATAAAGCCCATGCTTTCGTTAGTAGTAGCTTTTATTGAAATATCATCCTCATCAATACTGGCAGCCGCCGCTATATTTTTTTTCATCTGCGGAATATGCGGATTGATCTTGGGTGCTTCCAAACACACCATGGCATCAATATTACCTATGCTCCAACCCTTTTCTTTTAAAAGCTCCAGCACGTGTTGCAATAGCACCAGGCTGCTTATACCCTTCCAACGGTCGTCGGTGTTGGAGAAATGAAAGCCTATATCGCGCAGGTTGGCTGCGCCTAATAAAGAATCGCAAATGGCATGCAGCAAAACATCAGCATCAGAGTGGCCGTAAGCACCTGAAGGATGCTCCAGTTTAACGCCGCCTAAAATAAAAGGATGTTCACTTTTTAACTGATGCACATCAAACCCAAAACCTACACGTATCTTCCCCATTTATAATTACTTTTTACTGCCAAAGCTAATGCCAAGTGTTATTCTGAGCGTATTGGCTAATGGGCTGTTTTTTTGGTTTGCAGCCAGGTAAGAAAAATCAAACTTATAAATATCATACTTAAGGCCCACGCCAAGCGTTGCATACTGCCTGCCGCCTTTTGATGGGTTTTCATAAAAATACCCAGCCCTTAAAGCAAACTGCTGGTTGTACCAATATTCCAGTCCCGATGCTATGCTTATTTCCCTCATCTCCTCTTTAAAACCTCCCGGCGCGTCAGAGAATGAGCCGAACACGCCTGATGGAACAGACACATTATCATCACGGCCCGCTATAACAAAGCCATTGGCATCGCGCAATGGTGGTGATGGTACCAGTAACTTATTAAAATCAACCGTTGCGGTAAGCTGGCTGTAATCGTCAATATTCCAGGTATCGGCAACACCCAGTTTTAAATTGGTAGGCAAAAAATACGATGGGCCCGCTTCGGAATATTTAACCTTTGTACCGATGTTGGAGATATTGGCCCCGAAGGAAAAGATACCATCGGTACCAAACTGTTCCATGGGTTTTTTATAAAATAAAGATATATCTGCAGCAAAGGCATTCGCAGGTTTTATACCCTGGGTGGCACCTGTAGCAAACGATGCGTTTGACAGGTCTGAATGGATATACCGTACGGTTAAACCCAATGAAAAATTATCACCAAACTTACGCGCCAACGAGGCATCTATCGAATACTCATTAGGGCGGTAAGTTCCCTGGTTTAGCTGATTATTATCAACCAATTGTATGTTCCCTAAATTAAAGTAACGCACAGATGCACCTATAACATTCCTGTCATCCAATTTATGTGCAAAACCCAGGTAAGACAAATACACGTCGGGCACTAAACGCCTTAGCCAGGGGCTGTATGAAGCTGCAATACCAAAATCATCGTCAATAAAAGCAAGTTTAGATGGGTTCCAGAAATTTGCGTTGGCATCACTTGATATGGCCACGCCCGCCTCGCCCATTGCGCCCGAACGCGAATCAGGAGCGATATTTAAAAAAGGCACCGCAGTAGGAAGTGCGCCAAAATTACTGCCATCACTATTAGCTTGCGTTTGCGCGCGAACGCTTGCAGGCAATATTACCAGCAGGTAAAAAATGGCTATCCCACCTGTTAAAAACTTCATTGAAATTAGATTTAAATTAACGGGTTAAATATAACTGATTTATATGCCACTGACTAACAACATTTGCTATTCTGATTAAAACAGCGGCAACATTTTAAACCAAATTTGCGTAAAAATGGCCTTTAATGATCAAAATTAATAACTGCACGAAATTTTGATTAGCTTTTTACTTTAAAATAATTAAATTTACCCCTATATATATTTATTAAAAATATCCGTATAACTATATACAACGTAAAAATATGAAATTACTTTTTACTAGTACTGCTTTAGTGCTGCTAAGCGCGGCGATGTTAACAAGCAGTTGCAGTAAACAACGATCTGAGAAAACAGGTATTCCTTACAACGACAGAAAATTTGGTTACCAAAAATTCAGGCAAACCCACCCGGCACCGGGCCCGGGCCTTGTTGCTATTGAAGGCGGTACGTTTGTTTTAGGTGGCAGTGCTGACCAGGATGTTACATTTGAGTACAATAATGTACGCAGACGGGTAACTATACCCGCATTTTATATGGATGAGGCCGAAGTTTCTAACCAGGATTGGTTGGATTACCTTTCATGGATAAAGATGGCTTTCCCTGCTGACAATGAGTATTATTACAATGCCTTGCCGGATAGCCTTGTTTGGCGCCGGGAGCTTTCGTATAATGAGCCTTATGTAAATAATTACCTGCGGCACCCGGCCTTTCAGGATTATCCGGTTGTGGGTATTACCTGGGAACAGATACAGTCTTATTGCCAATGGCGCACAGACCGTACCAACGAATTTATATTACAGGAAAAAGGAATTATATTAAATCCGCGTGCCCAAAAAGGGCAAGGAGGTGCTACTGCCGCCAACACGCCCTTTAATACGGATATGTACCTGAACAACCAGGTAAGGGGTGCGGGTATTGATGGTAAACGCATGCCTACTAATTTAAACCCAGCGGCGGCATCTACCGGAGGAAACGGAAAACAGGTGCGGCCGGTACGTGTGGAGGATGGGATATTGAAACCCGCCTACCGCCTGCCTACCGAAGCAGAATGGGAATACGCTGCGCTGTCACTTAACGGCAATACGCAATTTGAAAACATAAACGACGGCAAGATCTATCCATGGAATGGCTTAGGTGTACGCTCACCTAAAAAAGGAACACGCGGTTTAATATTAGCTAACTTTAAACGTGGCAACGGCGACAACGCCGGTGTTGGCGGATATTTAAATGATAAGGCATTTATTACTGCTCCTGTAAAATCATACCAGCCTAATGATTTTGGTTTGTATAATATGGCCGGCAATGTTAACGAATGGGTTGAAGATACTTATCGCCAAATGTCATTTGAAGATGTTGACGCCTTTAACCCTTTCAGGGGTAACCAGTTTACCGACAAACGCCTGGCCAACGCAAGTTCAGGCCAATACGCCAAAGATAAATATGGCCGCCCTATAAAGGATGCTGCTAAATCTGCTAAGAAAATGACCTATGCCGAGCTAATTGCTGCACAGCGTGCCGATAGTGCCGCTATTGCAGGAACTCCCGCTACAGCCGGCGCACAACCTGTTGTACCGCAGGGTACTGCACCACAGGGCGTTCCGTTTGTAAATAAAGACCCTTTAGCGGGTAAAGCTTACAATGCCGACGCAAGGGATTTCAGAGATTCTATCAATGTTAACTTGTATGGTATAACCACCTTGGTAAATAAGCGCTCAAAGGTTTATAAAGGCGGATCATGGAATGATCTGGCTTATTGGTTAAACCCCGCTACACGCCGCTTTATGGATCAGGGCGATGCCAGTGCCGAAGTAGGTTTCCGTTGCGCGATGGACCTTGTTGGGGCTCCGGAAATTAACCCGAATGGCAAACCACACTTTAGCGTTAAGAAAAAATAAGGATTTAAAAATTGATCTCACAAAGAGATCTCACATATAAAAATGGCCCGATAGTGAAACTATCGGG
>Ga0247814_10000043_pt1 | contig 129381 bp, 141 predicted proteins | sample UWRJL179409R1_FD_179947 | JGI IMG/M metagenome (GOLD analysis project Ga0247814, IMG submission 179947) | Plant litter microbial communities from Arlington Agricultural Research Station in Wisconsin, United States - UWRJ-L179-409R-1 | ecosystem: Environmental > Terrestrial > Plant litter >... | reverse complement strand
CGCGAGCTGGGTTCAGAACGTCGCGAGACAGTTCGGTCCCTATCTGTTGTGGGCGTTGGAAGTTTGAGTGGGGCTGACCTTAGTACGAGAGGACCGGGTTGGACTAACCTCTGGTGAATCTGTTATGCCGCCAGGTGTACTGCAGAGTAGCTACGTTGGGAATAGATAAGCGCTGAAAGCATCTAAGTGCGAAACTAGCCACGAGATGAGACTTCCATTGAGGGTCGTAGCAGACTACTACGTTGATAGGTTACAGGTCTAAAGGTGGTGACATCATAGCCGAGTAATACTAATCGCCCGAAGCTTTCTTCGGTTGGAATAATAGAATCAAGAGGAAAGAATCATGAATCAAGACTTGTCTTGGCTCTTGTATCTTGACTCTTGGTTCTCAAAACTAACACAGATAGATTCTAATTAATGCTGTTGTTTTCTCGAAATTCATTTGCTTCTTTCAATAATATGTCATTGTTTGTGGTCATTAGGCATTTGTCATTAGTCATTGGACTGGGCAGGTGTATAATAAACCAAAACAAATTAAAAAATTACAGTTGATAATAATGTCATAATCAGAAAGTCACCAATGACTACTGACCAATGACCAGATCAACTATAAAGATCTTCAGGTGCCTATATCGGCGGTGTCCACCTCTTCCCATTCCGAACAGAGAAGTTAAGCCCGCCAGAGCCGATGGTACTGCGGTAAAACGTGGGAGAGTAGGTCGGTGCCCAATCTTAAAGAGAGCTCCTTGTCTAACGACAAGGGGCTTTTCTTGTTTTTAAGCTGATTTCAGCCGTGCATAAATGCTGGTACGTATGTTATTAACCCCAAATGCAGATGGGTAGAGAATAAATGTTAACTACAGCCATCTATCCTTCCGCTGTAACTAATTAAACCAGGAGTGAAAATATTGGGGCTTAGCTTCAATGTAGGTGCAACTAAGCGAATAGTTGCTTAAAGTATGCGTTTTTGACAAAAGGGCGGGATTGTAGTAGGCAATATTTTAAGCAAAGGCAGGCTGATATTACCTACCATTGCTTATGCGTTACATTCTTGGATTGCCATCAAGTGCTTTTACCATGCTCTCTATAACTGCATACCAATCAAAAAAACTACAATTGCTGTTCATTTTCTTCATTTTGCCTTCTGACCGGATACTGTTGTGCTGTGAATTGGATGTTAAATTTCTCATGTGTTTTAAGGTTTTTTGCGTCTATTATCGGGTTCTGCTTTTCCCTATCCTGTTTTACCTAAGGCAGGCAACTTACGTAGTGTTAGCAATATAGATATAATTTGGTAAAGTCAGAAGACTACAGTAAAAATCCATAATGCTTTCTAATCCAACTAGCGCGCAATCTGAGAATCGTAACCCATTGGTTAGCTACTCTCTTCTGCCAAGCTCTGTTCCGCACCAATCTTTAATCTTCAATGACCAATCTTCCCAACAATTCCCCTATTTTTGAAAGCATCATTAAATTATCTATCTTAATAGCCCCAAGCCATTAAACCACATGTTATCAGAACCAACTTACATACCCGCCCGTGTGGTGGCACCAAGTATTGAGGAGCATTTTGCCACTCACCTGGCCGAAGCGCGCCTGCAAGGGGCGCTTGACCTGGGTTGTGAACCTGCGGCTAATATTATTGAAGCGGTTATTGATATATGTTTTTGGGCAAGTTTACGTAAAGAAGAAGGGCGGTCTCCCAAAATTTCGCTGGCGCTGCTGCCACCGCATCAGGCTATCCACCCGCTGGTTTTTGGTAACCGGCTGCGTTTAACGCCTCATAATTTAACCAAGCTGGCCCCCGCGGTTGAAAGCCCCGGCATACACCTGGGTGTTTGGTTTGATGAAGATGAGCTGTACGTGTGGGGCACTACGCTGGCTATACCCGGCATTTGCATGGTGTTGGAGGTTATTGAGCCGGGCATGCTGGTGGTAAAACACAGCAGGATAGATGGCTACGGCAAGTTTGTAAACATAGCCGTGCTAAAAGGCGACGAGATAAAAGTAATTGACGAGCAAAACACCGGTTTACTGCACTGCCCTGGGTTGATAACATCGCTGGCTAATATGCCTTCGTTTTTGCTGGAGGAGTCGGTTAATATTATTGTTGAACTGGCTGCTGCTATGCGGTCGCACCAACGGGGTGGGCTTGTACTCATCGTCCCCTCGTACACGCAAGACTGGATGCGCTCCATAGTACAACCTATTGCGTACCCTGTAACGCCGGCCTTTACGGGCGTTGCTGCGCTAATGCAGCAAAACGCTACGCAACGTTTGCGTAGTGGCTGGCGTGAAGCCTTGCACCGCGCCATTGATACCGTTGGCGGCTTTACCGCTGTTGATGGTGCCACCATTATTAACCGTGATTACGAGGTAATGGCCTTTGGTGCCAAAGTTGCCAGGGCAGAAATGAGTTCGCCGGTTGACGAGATAATTACTACCGAGCCCGTTATTGATTCGGTGCCGCGTTATGTGCACCCCAGCAAAAGCGGCGGTACGCGGCATTTGGCTGCTGCCCAGTTTGTGTATGATCAGCGGGATGCTATTGCCCTTGTTGCTTCGCAGGATGGGCATTTTACTGTTTTTGCCTGGGCACCCGATATGGATATGGTGCATGCGCATAGGATTGATACGTTGTTGTTATAATCTTCGCATCCATTTTTAAGAAGGGCAAATCCTATCGTAATTTAATCCTAAAGATCATAGTTCAAACAATAACCGCGTTTTCGGAATTTTGTTCCAGTAATTATCGCTTGGCAAATCCCTACGCTTTTACCTTGCCCCGCTGTGGCCGCGGAGGCCTTCTTCTTTTTTCTTGATAATAAAGAAGCAAAAACTTAGCGTAGCGATCTCATGAACACTTTGAAAAAAACAATCAACAAGTGAATAAATCAAGTCAGCCACGATGCTTCTTTTCGCACAGGCCCCTCGCCCACGATCAATTAAAACCACGGGCTGTAATATTTTTGCCCAGCTCTCGCTCGCACAGGCTCACCCTTCAGCAAAAATTTACTATGCCCCCCTTCCACCGCTCAGCCCAGCCGTTTTAACTGCTCTTTCCGAAGCTGCGCGGCTGACGTTTCTTCAGTCACAAATATTCAACCACTAATTAACTAATCCCAATCAAAAAATCACTTTCCCACAAAAAAAACCTAAATTTCTGTAACCAATTTTTTTTGGCGGAGTTTACATGGATATAACGCAATAGAATACTTGAACACGCTTACTGATAACGCCATTATGCTGAGGGTAAAAGCTGGTAACCTTGACCTGATGGGCCTGTTGTTTAAACGCCATCACAAGGCGCTGTTTAATTTTTTATACCATATGACGTATCAACGCGATGTTGCTGAGGATTTGGCGCAGCAGGTATTTTACCGCATGCTAAAATACCGCAACAGCTTTACAGGCAGCGGCGAGTTTTTGCACTGGATGTACACCATTGCACGCAATGTGATAAAAGATCAGGGTCGCCGCCGTAAACTGCCAATGGCGGGTGCGCATATTGATGATATTGTGGATATGGTGCCGGGCCATACCCACGTAGAAGAAGCTTTAGAACGTAAACAAGCCGCCGAGCAGCTGCGCAATGCCATAAGTACGCTGAATGAGGGGGAGCGGGAGATCTTGTCGCTGAGCAGGTTTCAGGAGCTGAAGCACCAGGAAGTGGCGGAGATACTGGGTATAAGCGAGGGGGCGGTTAAAGTGCGATTGCACCGGGCCATGCATCAGCTAAAGCAGGTTTATTTAACAACATTAAACAAAGAGCGTTATGAAATGTGAGCATTATGAAGAATTGTTTATAGCAAGATTACAAAACACCTTGACAACTGAAGAAGATAGTGTGTTGGAGCAACATTTAAGAGCCTGCCCCCCCTGCCGGGAAGAATTGATGGCGCTTAGTTTAGTTTGGCAGGATATGGCAACCATTGAAACGCCTGAGCCTTCTGTAGCAATGGAGGATAACTTTAATGCTATGCTGCAAAACTATAAGCAAAGCCAGGCCAAACAAAGTGCAGGGGCTAAACTGCGCGGGCGTTTGCAGCAACTTTGGCGCGGCGAGTCGCGGTGGCCCTTGAGTTATCAGCTGGTTTTGGTTTTGCTGAGTTTTTTCTGCGGATACATGGTTTTCTGGCACGGTAAAGGCGAGCAGCAGGACAGGCAATTGACGGCACTAACCGGCGAGGTTAAAGAGCTTAAACAAACCATGATGCTGGCCATGCTTGAAAATCCATCAGCATCTGAGCGGATGAAGGCGGTTAGCTATACCGAGGAACTGGGCAATGCAGATCGGCAGGTTATTGCGGCGCTCCTTACAACCTTAAATAGCGATCCGAATGTAAATGTTAGATTAACAACGTTAGATGCCCTGGCCAAACTTGCCGACCATCCGGAGGTTAGGGAAGGTTTGATCAAATCTGTAGCGCAACAGGAATCACCATTAATGCAGTCGGCTATTGCCGATATAATGCTCAAACTCCAGGATAAACGGGCAGTTAAACCATTAAAAAAACTACTTAAAGAACCCGGTTTGAACGAGGGTGTGCGACAGAAAGTAACACAAACTATAAACAGTTTAATTTAACCCATTACAACATGAAAAGAATACTATTGATCCTGCTGATAGCAGGGTGGGGCAATGTTTTTGCCCAAAAAAAAGCAGATTTTACTGCAACTGAACACATCAGCAAAAAATTTACACTGACGGCTGCCGCAGCCAAAACTACTTTCGGTCTGTATAATACCTGGGGAAGTATTACCGTAGAGGGTTACAATGGCAACGATGTAATAATTGAGGTGGAGCAAATCATCCATGCCAAAACCACCCAAGACATGGAAAAAGGAAAAAGAGAGTTTAAAGCTGATTTTATTCAAACCGCGGATAGCATAATAGCATACACCGCGAAGCCAATCAACAACCGTCCTGAGTTTAGAAATGAGCGCGCACAAAACCACGAATGGCCCGGATATTATGTGGAGCTTAATTATACGGTAAAGGTGCCCAACAACATAAACCTGCATACAAATACCGTAAACAACGGTAGCATCAACATAAGTAATGTTTATGGTTTGTTGAAGATCAATAACGTTAACGGGCTTATCGCTATAGCCAATGCCAAAGGAACTACGCAGGCACGAACTGTTAACGGTACTATTACTGCAAACTACCTTGTTGTACCACCCGAAGCCTGCAGTTATCATACCATTAACGGAAAGGTAGAAGTTACCTACCCGGCAGCCTATGCCGGCGATGTACAATACAAAAGCTTTAACGGGCAGTTTTATACCGATTTTGAAAATGTGCAGGGTGTAGCTACGCAACCCGAGGTAACCAAAAACAGATCAAATGGCGGCACTACTTACCGCATTAACAAGAACAGACGTTTTCGCATAGGTACCGGTGGTAACCTAACCACTTTTGAAACCTTGAACGGAAATATCTACCTGAAAAAATCCTGATTAATTTTTTAATATATTTAATACACAAAAAATGAAGACACTAAAATTGATAGCGCTGTTGATGATCAGCATGGTATTGTGCCAACCACTAATGGCGCAAACAGGTAAGGGGCAGTTAGTAGTACCTTTAAGCAGCCCCGGTAAGCCTTTTACCCTTAGCGTTAATTTCTTATCCGGATCAATAGATGTAACAGCATATGATGGAAACGACATAGTAATAGATTTCTCATCAGATGAGGCAAAACCCAAACCTACGGCTAATGCCGGCGGCATGCGGGTAATTGGCGGTGGCAGTACCAGCGTTACAGCGGTAGAAAAAGACAACAAGGTTACCGTTAACGGCGATGTGTTTACCAAAAGCTCAAACGTGAAAATTAAGGTACCCAGAGGTACCAATACTTTCAAGCTAACTACAGTAAACTCCCGGAGCATAACAGCTACTGATATTGGCGGGGAAATAGAAGTAAGTAATACTAACGGCGGTATAAAACTTACTAATGTTTCGGGCTCCGTTGTCGCTAATTCAACTAACGGCGATGTGATAGTAGTTTTTAAATCTGTTGATGCTAAGGCACCGATGGCGTTCAGTACTTTAAACGGACGGGTGGATGTTACCGTACCCGCCACCGTTAAGGCTAATATTAAACTGCATACCGACAGGGGCGAGATCTATAGCGATTTTGATGTGGCAGTAGAACCAAGTACCCCAACCACAACCCGGGGCAAAGACGGTAGCTATCATTACAGTGATCAGGAGTGGGTTACCGGAAAGCTAAACGGCGGCGGCCCAGAGCTAATGATGCGCACCTTTAACGGTAATCTCTACATTCGCAAGGCTAAATAAACCAGTAGCAAAGCCCTTAGTTATGAAGTTAAAAATTATCGCCTTTTTAGGTGCCTGGCTTTGCTTTGCCCTAAATGTTGCGCAGGCACAAACAGCTACCGGCAAAGTATCAGGCCTGGTGCGCGAGGCGGGCGGTGAGCCGGCAATAGCCGCCACAGTTAAGCTTAGCAGGTTGACTGATACTTCTGTAGTGGCAACTATGCAAACCGATATTACAGGCAGGTTTACTTTTAATGATCTGAAACCCGGAAATTTTAATGTTGAAGTTAGCGCCGTTGGTTTTAAAGGTTACCGCAGCGGAACGATCCGCATGAATGCAGGGGCGGTCGCTGCGGACCTGCCTGTTATTATATTACAGAAAGACGATATCAATTTAAAACAGGTGGAGATTGCTGCACAGCGCGATGTAATAGAGCAAAAGGTTGACCGCACAGTTGTTAACCTTGGCGCATCCATATCAAGCACCGGGGCAAGTGCGCTTGAGGTATTGGAGCGAATGCCGGGCGTTATGGTTGATCAGAGCGGGAACATCACATTTAAAGGAAAAACGGGTATAATGGTAATGATAGATGATAAACCCACCTATCTTTCGGGTGATAACCTGGCTAACTACCTCAAATCTATCCCTGCCTCGCAACTGGAAGCAATAGAACTGATGCCCAACCCGCCTGCGCGTTATGACGCATCGGGCAATGCAGGTGTTATCAACATAAAAACAAAAAAATCAAAAGCTGCAGGTTTTAACGGCACAATTAACGCTTCGGTTGGTAAAGCGGCTTACCCTTTTACTAACGAAAGCCTTGCCATGAATTACCGCACCGGCAAATTCAATTTTTTTGCCAATGCAGCCTATGATGTGCGAAATTATTATCGACGGCTTGATCTTGTGCGCAAATATTATGACGCAAATGGTGTGCAGACCGGTAGTTATACCGAGGAAGCTTATTTTCACCCACTTAACTATAGCCCCAGCCTTAAACTGGGTGTTGATTACGACCTGTCGCGCAAAACTACGTTGGGTTTAGTACTGAGTGGAAATATAAACACCGGCACCAACCCAAACCCCGTTACCAGCACGTTAAGGAATGGGGCGGGGGACATTGACTCGGTAATTGTGGCCGACAATAATACCGATAGTAAATTTAAAAATGGAGGCGTCAACTTGAACATCTTTCATCGCTTTGATAGCTTAGGTCGGTCGCTTAGTTTTGACTTTAATTACCTGGGTTATGATAACATGCGTACACAGTCCTTTAAAAACACATCATTTAATAAATTTGGTGTACCCGCTGCTTCGCAACATATAATTGATACGCTGCCTACCCACATTAACATTTATACCGCCAAAGCCGATTATACACACCCCCTAAGCGGTAAAGCAACAATTTCAACAGGTGTAAAAACCAGTTATGTTAATACAGATAATGCTGCTTATTATTACAATGTTGCCGGCGGTAACGTAACTGTTGATGAGGGCCGCACCAACCGTTTTATATACAAGGAAAGCATACAGGCAGCGTATCTTAACTTCAACAAAGAATGGAAACATTTGTCTGTTCAGGGTGGTTTAAGGATGGAATATACCGACGCGCGCGGGCATCAGTTGGGAAACGCTAAAGCGGCTGATTCATCGTTCGTTAATCGTTATGCCAGCTTGTTTCCTACAGCCTTTATGCAATATAAGTTAGACACGGCCGGTAACCACTCTGTACGGGTATCATTTGGCAGGCGCATAGACAGGCCGTATTATCAGGATCTGAATCCGTTTGTGGTGATATTGGATAAGTACAGCGCTTTTGTGGGCAACCCCTTTTTGCGTCCGCAATATGCAAACAATTATGAGCTTACTTATAATTATAAAAAACTGATCTCCGTATCAATGGTATACAGCTTAATTACAGATTACCAGGTAGAGCATGACTATCAGCAAGGCGATATCTTTTTTGCCAGCTCTATCAATCTGGGTAAAACCATTTCAAAAGGGATAAATGCCAACTTAACATTGGCCCCGGCAAAATGGTGGAACTTTAGTTTATATGCCCAAGTGTATCGCAACAGCTACCAGGGGCAGCTTCAAAACGGATACCTTGATGCTGCACGTACATTTTTTTACAGCACAACAACCAGCCAGTTAACTTTTGGCAAAGGTTGGAGCGGCGAACTTATGGCTACCTATCAATCAAAAAATGTATGGGGCCAATTTGCAAGTCAGGCGCGTAAGCAGGTAAATATCGGTCTGCAAAAAAAGATTTTAAATAACAAAGGTGCTATAAAACTGAGCGCGCGTGATATATTCAGGGGCAATTTTTCGGCGGGTGAAATTAACAACCTGGGCAATGTAAAGGCAACATACCGCAACGATAACGCTAACCGACTTGTTATTTTAGGCTTTAGTTACAGTTTTGGCGGCAGTGCCAAGAGCCAACGTAAGCACGACAGTACCGGCGCTGAGGCTGAAGCAGGTAGGGCAGGTAATTAATAAAAAACAGGCATTGGTTACCGATGCCTGTTTTTTTATTTGAGATAACTATTTTATGCAGCGTTTATAGCATTGAAACGATCAGTGTCTGCCAACGCGTAAATGTGCGCCGTGTCACCAACGTGAATTTCGTAAGTATTGTTTTCAAACGCGTTAATCAGATCATCAGCAACCCGGCTTGGTGCTATGCCGTTCTCGCCACCTATCTCTTTAGAAAAATCGGTGTTAACTAATGGCGGCATCAATTCAAAAACCTTAACTGTAGTATCTTTTAATGCAAACCGTAAGGATTGTGTGTACGAATGCAGCGCCGCTTTACTTGCAGAATAAGTTGGAATAGTTGCGCGTGGCACCAATGCCAGTATTGACGAAACGTTCACCACGGCGGCCTCTGCAGATTTTTGTAAAGCGGGCAGCAATTGTTCGGTTAAATTAAGGATGGAGAAGAAGTTGGTGTTAAATTCTTCTAAGCCCTTCTGATAGGTATTCGCCTCAGCGTCCAGATTGTAGTAGTGTGCAAAACCAGCGTTATTTATCAAAACGTCTAAGCCGCCAAAGTCGGCCTGTATGGTCGCAACCAAACGCTTAACGTCTTCTTCATTAGTCACATCTGCCGTAATTGCTGTTACGTTTGTAAGCCCGCCTGCGGCTGCCTGTAATCTTTCTGCTGTTCTGCCGGTAATTATCACTTTGTTATTTCTTTCGCTTAATTGTTTTGCAATTGCTAAGCCTATGCCTGAGCCACCACCGGTTACAAGCACTGTTTTGTTGTTAATGTTCATGATATTGTTGTTGTTTTAATTATTGTAGTTTTTTATACCAATCGGTATATTTTATCTTAAATTTTTTTACTTCTTCATTTGGTTGATCACAAGCTCAACCGTGTTTAGTATTTTTTGCAAGTTATGGCTGCTATTGGTTACTTTTGATATCATCACGCCGCCTTCAATTAAAGCTATAATAGACAAGGCATTCTGCTCTGAATTGACATCATTTTTAAATTCCCCTGCAGCTTTTCCGCCATCAATTAAAGTTGCAATAGTTTTTTTCCACTTTAAAATAGCTTGTGCTGCCTTAATTTTAAGGGCTTCATTAGTGTCGTCGGCTTCAACGGCCGTATTTAAAACAGCACACCCCCCGTGCGCGGCCAGGCGCTCATCATTATAAACTGTGGTATAAACCATCAGTTTATCATAAAATGTAATGGCGGCAGCCATTTGGCGTTCCACCATGTCTGTAACGCGGCAGGTGTTAAAATCAAAAACAGCTAATGCTACCTCTTCTTTATTTTCAAAATTACCATAGATGCTGCCTTTGGTAAGCCCGGTAGCCTCGGTAAGGTCTGATAAAGAGGTACCGGCGTACCCCTTTTTATTGAACACCGGCGCGGTAGCTTCAATAATGTATTGGCGGGTGCGTTCTGCTTTGGATAATTCCTTATTCATGATACAAATATACCAATCGGTATATTAATGCGTGTCTTTTTATTGTCATTTGTCTGGAGCAGAATTGTCTGAACTAAGATTTGTAGGATTTTATGATATGTTCGACTCATCATTAGGATTGAAGAACACTAAATGCATATATCAAAATCTTAAAACCTTTAATCTTATAAATCTTAGTTCAGACAATAAAATCCTACAAATCTTAGTTCAGACGACAATCTTACCTAATTACTATCTTTGCACGCGTGAACGATACGGAAATACAACAAAAGGTATATGATTTTGCCGCAGGCGAATTACTGCTGGTAAACAAGCCTTATAAATGGACCAGTTTTGATGTAGTGGGTAAATTGCGCAACTCGTTTAAACCGCTCAAATTAAAAGTTGGCCACGCAGGCACGCTTGACCCGTTGGCTACCGGTTTGCTGATTATCTGCACCGGCAAAATGACCAAGCAGATAGACACCTTTCAGGCTGAAGAGAAAGAGTATACGGGTACCATGGTATTGGGTGCCACCACACCATCCTACGATATGGAAACCGAGCCTGACCAAACTTTTGATACAAGCAGCATTACTAATGATGCCATACGTAAGGCCTGCGCACAGTTTATGGGCGATATACAACAGTACCCCCCGGCGCATTCAGCAATAAAAATTGATGGCGAGCGCCTTTACGAAAAAGCCCGCCGCGGCGAAGAGGTAGAACTTCGCCTGCGCAATGTAACTATCTCCGAATTTGAGATAACACGAATAGAGTTACCGGAAGTTGATTTCAGGGTGGTATGCAGTAAGGGCACTTATATACGCTCATTAGTGAATGATTTTGGTAAGGCGCTTAACAATGGTGCTTACCTTTCAAAATTAACGCGCACCCGCAGCGGCAGCTTCCATGTGGATAACGCCTGGGAGGTGGCGGACTTGGTATGCTTTATAAGAGAACAGAAAGCTGAAGGCGAAAAGACTAAAGCTGAAAGCTAAACGTAGTTTTTGAGTGGCACATGAATAAATGTAATATAAGTTGGACGGGATTGAATTAATAGGGAGTTTTATACTTGTTTTTGTTGGAATACCCATTGCAATTGGTTGCTTATTCTATTTTATACCTAAAAAATTAGGCTATCCAAAAACCGGTAAATACTTGACAATTATTTTTGGACTGTTTTTATTGACAATTATTTTTTGGACCGTTTTTGAAGACCAACTTTTCACCAAAAACAACGCCAAAGAACTCGTAAACGAACAGCATATTTCGTTAATTGACAGATTTGATTTGGAAGAAAACAAATCAATGTCTGCAATTGGCGAGCACTATCACACGTTTAGATTAAAGATATCAGATAGAGACAAGCGAAATGCGATTTTTAGAATTAAAAGTGCTAAAAACTATAAAGCGGATCAAACAGAAAGTCTGCTCGATCTTAATCAAAACCCCTATTTCGGCCCAAAGGTTATTCAGAATTATGAAGAGGAAGAATCATATGTCACGGAATATTTTCAACCAAGCGGAGAAAAGGGCTATGCGCCTACTTTTAGAAGAATATCTATAAGCAAGACCTCAAATCACCTGATATTTGAAGACATCGACGAATAAAAACTTTAAGCGTTCCGCTTTTAGCTTTAAGCTTAAGAAATGAAAATCTACCATAACATTGATGATTTTAAACCGGTAAAAAACGCGGTAGTAACTATTGGCACGTTTGACGGGGTGCATATGGGGCATCGTAAAATAATTGCGCAGATAAAAGAGTTGGCCCAGGCATCAGGCGGCGAAACCGTTATACTCACTTTTTTTCCGCACCCGCGGATGATATTACATCCGGAGGACGAAAGCATTAAATTGATAACCACCATCAACGAAAAGGCAGCACTATTAGCGCAATTAGGTGTGGACCATTTGATCATAACGCCTTTCTCTCGCGATTTCTCTAACCAAAGCGCAGAAGATTATATTCGTGATGTGCTGGTTGATAAGATCGGCACCAAAAAAATAGTGATAGGGTATGATCATCGCTTTGGGAAAGATAGAAAGGGTGGTTTGGCTGATCTGCTTAAGTTTGCCCCGGTGTATGGTTTTGAAGTTATAGAGATACCGGAACAAGACATTGCTGATGTTGCTGTAAGTTCTACCCGCATACGCGAAGCGCTTGCAGCGGGCAATTTTGAGTTGGCCAATGCCTGTTTGGGTTATCCTTTCTTTTTAACCGGCAAGGTTATGCGTGGCGACAGGATAGGTACGCAAATTGGATTCCCAACGGCAAACATTGCTATCGAAGAAAAATATAAACTGATACCGGGGGATGGTATTTTTGCTGTAAAGGTGATAGTTAAAGAGCAAACCTATACCGGTATGGCCTATATTGGCAGCCGCCCTACGGTTAATGGCAGCACCCGGAATATTGAGGTTAATATTTTTGACTTTGGTGAGGATATTTATAACCAGACTATTCGAGTGGAATTTTTCCACTATGTGCGCGGCGATATGAAACTTAACGGGCTGGATGAGCTAAAGGCACGAATTGCATTAGATAAGCAAGAAATACTTAGTTATTTTGGCTCATAGGTTTTGGTTAGGGTATCGCGGATGATATAAATATAAACCATCAGGGTTTATAATAACCCTATAAATCACATAATATAATAGCAGTGAAAATTAATATGCATTATCGTGGTTTCAACCGAAGGTTAAATAATAACATCCAGGGGCTTTAGTCAAAACATGGAGTAACGGTATTCTTTTTCATTTTCTGTTCATAAAAACCTTTTACTTTGCGCCGGCGTTGAATATACAACACAGTATAAACCAATGAGTAAACTTAAGATTGACAAGCACGAGAACGAGTTTTTGACCGACGCGATAAAGCATTGGGAGAAAGATGGCTTGCTGAACGCTGAAAAAGCTGCTGAGTTGCGCTCAACTTTAGAAGTTAAAGGTTTTGACTGGATGCGCCTGGCTAAGTATTCATTCTGGATAGCGTTGATCTGCGGTGGGGTATCATTCACCTTTCTCATTGTTAATGATACGGTTGTAAGGTGGCTAAAAAGCCTTTACTATACACCGGATATTGTTATCAGTATTATTTCAGCAATTGCAGCAGCCTTTCTTTTTTACTGGGGCCACAGGCGCGAAAAATTATACCCCGAAAAAATTTTTAGTAATGAAGCTGTAGTTTTTACCGGTGTACTATTTACTGCTTGTTGTATTGCCTACCTGGGCAAAACGTTTGATAACGGTTCGGGGCATTATTCTTTGCTTTTTCTGTTGTCGGTTTTTATTTATGGCTTTTTGGCCTGGCGCATGCAATCAAAATTAATATGGTTGTTCGCGCTGGTATCATTGGGCAGTTGGTTTGGCACCGAAACAGGCTACCAAACCCGCTGGGCCGATTATTTTTTGGGAATGAACTACCCGCTGCGCTTTGTGGTGTTTGGTTTGATACTAGTAACCGCCTGCCAGGTTTTACGTAACAGCAAATGGCTTGGTTACTTTTGGGAACATACTTATGTGGTTGGCTTGCTTTACCTTTTTTTATCGCTATGGATGCTCAGCATATTTGGCAACTATGGTAATCTGGACAGGTGGTATAATGTTAAGCAAATTACTTTTTACTACTGGGGCATTATATCGGCAGTAGTTGCGGGGGGCTTTTTATTATACGGTTTAAAACGCGGCGATGACATAGCCCGCGAGTTTGGCATAACATTCCTTATCATATTTATCTACACCAAATACTTTGAGTATTTTTGGGATAACATTAACAAAGCGGTTTTCTTCGCCATTTTAGCGGCCTCGTTTTGGCTGGTAGGGCGCAAGGCAGAGAAGATCTGGAATTTGAAAAACTGACGAATCATATACTTGAAAATAAAACATTTCTATGCTTTAAATCAATGCATTATCATTGTGTCGGCCATAATTGGCTTTAACTATCTCACACCCTTACAAACACAACAACCTGAAAGGCAGACCTCCTTTTTTAACTGGCGAGATACCGTTTTGCTGAAAGAAGAGGATTATACCCTTGTACAACGCCAGGACGGGTTTGATCTGTTAGAAGTAAATAAGACTAAGCTAAAGAAGATTGAAAAGTTAGATAATCCCTACACAATTAGATAATCCCTACACAAAATAATAAGTAATAAACACGTTTATATGGCCGTTGGGCTTAACATACTTAGTTCAAGGTTGCCGTACTTCGGAGATTATTATTTTCCTTTAAACGGATACAGACGAATTATTGTTTTTAAGGGGATATTTTGAATTTTAAGAAAACAGGCAATTGATTTACAGATATTTAGGTTCTGTTTTTTTGCTCGATAGTGAGTGTTATTAATTATGATTCTGTCTGATTTCTGTTTGATGCTTAGGCTTTACCCCTAAATAAATCCGCTTTGCCAAATGGTATGCCGCGAGGGCAAAAAACAAAATAGCTACTGCTGTATTGATAAGCCGCGTACTTAAAGCAAACTTGTTTTGAATATAAAGCGCGAATTTGGCGTATAAAAACAGGCATAAAAAAGACCCTGCCGCAGAGCCAAGGCTAAAAACAATCAATGCCAAAGTGCCATCCAATATCCACTCATGCGTAATAAGGTAGGTGCCGCATATCATCCAATAGGGCACCTGCATTGGGTTAATAAGGCCCAAAAGCAGGCCATACTTTATACTGGCATGGTTAGAGTATTTGGTTTTAGGGGGCTTGTTCCGGCCCAACCATATAATGGTGCCTAACGTTAAAAAAAGGGTAAACATTACCCAATCTATCAATACATCCAGATGTACCTGTGCCGACAGCCATTTGGCGGCGTGCATAATAAAAAAGGTAAAAAAAAACTCTACTATAGAGAATGCAATAATGAAGCGTAAAGCCTCTTTTATCCCCCTGTTTATGGTGATGCGTACAAGCGTTAAATTGATGTTTCCGGGTGGGATATAGCCTAAAAAATTGGCTATCAACCCCAGAAAAAATGTAAGTACGATCATGTAGTAAATTCAGGTTTATGGTTTAGTTGCGGCATGTAATGTGCAAAGGTGCAAAACCTTGCTTTAAGTTAAAATTATCAATGCATAAATTTATAATTATCTGCACCTTTACGCCTTGCAAATATCAATTTTAATAGATGCTTGAGCTAACAGAATATCAAAGGGAGAGATTAGAGCTAATTGAGCATAAGCTCAAATTTGTAACCGACAGGCCCCTGGTGCTTTGTATTGAAGGACCGGATAATTTAAAACCTGCAAGCCTTTATATGGACGAGCTGGTTGCATTGGCAGGCGGAAGGGCGCTTTCCTTTCCCGATGGACAGGATGTATACGATGCCATTGCCGAACAAGACCCTGATATTATTATTGTAATACCTACGGTGGGCTCGGCCGTAAGTGCCATGAGTATGATGCCTCAATTATTACAGCAGCCTGGGTTTACAGCTGTTAAAGCTGTAAAAAATAACCGCTTGTATATAGTAGGTAAAGATATTTACACAGGCGAAACACTGGATATTGTAGATAAAGCCGAGTTGTTAGCTGAAATAATTTACCCCAAGCAATTTATTTTTGGATACGAGGGCGAAGGCTGGATAAAATTTGGCGTGTAGCATAATAAGGCTGGGCAGCTTTCGTTTTCATTGCAGAACCACCTCAACAAAAAGCAATAAGAGTTCCGCATTTATTTATCCGGAACTCTTATTGCTTATCCAAATTAAAATATCACGTTCATCCCGCCGTAGTAGTTACGCGGTGGCGATTGGTTGAAATACCTGTTACCAACAGGGTTAATGTCATTACCCAATCCGTAAGCTTTGTTCAGAATATTGTCTATCCCTGCAAACAATTCTAATCTTGCTTTTCCCGAAAGCTTATGTTGCCAGCCAAATTTAGCCTGCAATAAATCATAAGGAGCAGAGTAAACGGTATTGGCATCATTCAATGGTATGTAGCTGGTGCGGTTGTACTGTATAAAAGCATACAATGCTGCCGGGAACTTTATTTGTACACTTGGTACTAAAACATGTTGCGGCACACCGGTTAACCAGTTGCCGGTAAAATTGGCAGCGCCGGTATTATAATTGCCAAATTTAAACCGGCTGCGGGTATATGACAGATTCAGCTGTAAGCCGCGTATAAAATCATGTTCTCTTTGCTTGATAACCCACCAGGTAGCATAAGCCTCAACACCTAATTGTTTGGTTTCGCCCGCGTTTAAAAATGTGGCTGTCTCGCCTGGGTTATTGCGTATAACAATAGCATTATTCAAGTGATAGTAGTATATAGAAGCATCTATCAGCAAGCTTTCATCTTTGGTGCGGAAACGGAACCCCGACTCATAGTTCCAACCCTGTTGCGGCTGCAAAGCGGTGTTAACCACATTGTCTGTAGAGCGAATTTCTGCAGTGGTTGGGGTTGAATAACCCTTACTAACCGAAGCCCGCCAAACAAAATCATGTGTGATATTGTAAGAAAATGCTACGCGCGGCATAAACTGTTGGTCAAACGTACGCTTGGTAAAGGCGTTTTGATTGGCCGGAAATATGTTTTTGAAGTTATAGCTATAAAAGTTTAAACTGGCCGCTGCTTCAGCATGTAACCTGCCAAAAAATGTAGCCTCGTAACGTGCAAAGAAAAAGTGCTGGTCGGTATTTACTTTATCTAATGCCTGTGGATTGCCTCTTACCGCTTTGTTGTTATCATAATTATTGATATCAGAGCTGGTTTTTTGCCACTCCATACCTAAGTTAGCTTTCCAGTCAAAATTTGGTTTCTTATCGCCGGTAAGTTCAAAATAGGTGCGCATGCCATAAGTTCCTTCGTAACGCTGCTCCCAGTTCGTAATAAACGGATTAGTAAAGTTAACGTAGCTGCCATATACAGATAAAATATTGCGGATATGATCAGTTAAATGCAGCTCGTTAACGGCACCTCCTAACAGCATTTTGGTACTTACTTTTATATCCTGGGTAATAGCGCTGGGCAGAGTAGGCGTGGCAGGCCTTGATTGGCGCGGATTAGCCGCCAATTGCGCAGCCGTTAAACCGCCCGGTGTTTGATAACCAAGGTCTGAATAAAAGCCCAACACTTTAAGGCTGTTATTTTTTCCATAACCTATCTTGTCGCTAGCTTGCACAAACACGCGCTGCATGTAACTATGGTCGCGGTAACCGCCATAAGTTTGGTAAGCCTGGCTTAAATTAAATTGATTGCGGCCCTTTGTTTGCTGTGTAGAAAAATTTTGTTGAAACAAACCATACGAGCCAAAATTAACTCCTGCTTTAACAAAGTTTTGAGTAGCGTTGCGGTTTACAGGGCTTAGCAGAACAACACCGCCGGAGTTTGCACCAAATAAACTGCCATCAGGGCCCTTTAGTATTTCAACGCCTTGTATGGCGTTAAAATCAAGTGCGTTTAAATAAGAGTTGCCACCGGCATCAGTTAAAGGTATCTCGTCATAATAGATCTTAACATCGCGCACACCAAATGGCGAGCGTAGCAAACTACCACGCACAGATAAACGGTAACTGCCCGGCGAACGTTCTTCCATACGCACGCCCGGTATGGTATTCATAGCTGGCACCAATGTAGCGGGTGCCTGTAGGCCCAGTTGTGATGGCGTAATAACACCTACCGAAGCGGGAGTGGTTAGCATTGGCCGTTCAGACAGATAACCCCTAATGGTTAACTCTTTTATCGTATCTGTTTTGGCAATATTTGTATTGGTTTGAGCTTTAACCGCTGTAGCGCTTAAAGCAAACCCGCTCAGCATAAAAAGGTAAAATTTTTTCACTTATAGATTCTATTGGGTGAGCAAAAATATACCTTTTTGCGCCCAAAAAAAGCTAAAAGTGATGTAAGATGTTGAATACAATACCAGGCAGATGCTTTAACCGGACTAATTAATTAGGAAGCACGCGCCACAGGCAATTACCCACGTCATCAGCAACTAACAACGTGCCGTCTTTAGCCACGGCTACACCAACCGGGCGGCCATGCACTTCTTTGCCGCCTTGCTTAACAATAAATCCGGTTAAAAAATCTTCGGGTTTACCCGGTTTGCCATTGATGAAGGGAACAAACACTACTTTATAACCGGATAGCTGCGAGCGGTTCCATGAACCATGCTGACCCACAAACGCGCCGCCATTATATTTTGCCGGAAATTTTTTGCCGTTGTAAAAGGCCAGCCCAAGCGATGCGGTATGTGCCCCCAGCGCAACATCGGGTACAATTGTGCGTGCAATAAGTGCGTTATCAACCGGCCCTTTGTAAGATGGATCTGCATTGGGGCCAAAGTAGGCAAGCGGCCATCCGTAAAAGCCACCGGTTTTAACGCTGGTAAGGTAATCGGGTACAAGGTCGTCGCCTAGCATATCGCGTTCGTTTACGGCTGTCCATAAGGTTTTAGTGCCGGGCTGTATAGCCAGCCCTACCGGGTTACGCAAGCCACCGGCGTAAACATGTTTACCTGTGCCATCCGGGTTTATTTCCAATATAGCCGCCCGGTTAACTTCGTTAGCAAGCCCGTGTTCGGCTACGTTACTGCCTGAGCCAACCGAAATGTAAATTTTGGTGCCATCGGCATTAGCTAAAAGGTTACGCGTCCAGTGGTTGTTATAGCCTCCGGCAGGTAGATCTGTTATCATTTTTCCGGCTGTTGTTATTTTGGTGTCGCCGGTTTTGTAAGGGTAGCGCCATAGCCCATCGGTATTGGCCACATAAAACCAGCCATTTAAAATGAGCATGCCGTAAGGCTGATTAAGGCCGGTTAAAAATTCCTGTCTGGTATCGGCATGTCCATCGCCATTTTCATCCCTGAACACAACTATCCGGTTGCCGCTTTCTGACAGTTTTTGTGACCCTGCAACGCCCGTTAACTCGGCACCTACTTTTTTTATGGCGCTGACTTCTGTATTTGCCTCAGCTACAAAAATATCGCCATTGGGGCCAATATAAATATTACGCGGATTGTCTAACGCGCCTGCAAATTTTTCAACTTTAAAACCTGCGGGTGCCGCAGGGGTTTCGTTGGTAGCCCAGCCCACCACTTTGCTATTAAGCGTTGTTGATTTTGTTTGATAAGGAGCGGGCAAATTTACTTTTTGCCCACTGCGGGTGGCTACTGTTACGGCTTTGGCCGGGTCGGGTTTTTTGTTTTGGCAGGCTGCTGCTGAGGCTGCAAAAACCGCGCATAGTATAAGAGTATTGCTTTTCATGGGTTAGCTGCTTTTATAGCTAACTTATGTAAACGCTGTTTTGTTTGCCGTAGTTGAGATTGCCGCGGCAAAGGCATTGCCTTAATGCAACAGCTACCTGAAAAAGTAATTTACACCCAATTGATACGAATGCCGAATAGTTGGCGATTCAACAAAATCAGATAACGGTCTGCTATATCCCACATAGCCCTCTAATCTTTTTATGGTTACGCCCGCTTTAACCAATAAAGATATAAACGTTTGTGAGTATGACGGGGAGTTGGTTTGCGATGCGCCATAATGATATTTTACGTTGGTGGTTTTATTATAGCTGTAAGCAAGGCCGCCACCTATAAATGCCTTCAAATTATCGGTATTATAAGCGTTAACAAAAAGCTGAGGCGACACGCTTATAGCCAACTGACTGTGAGTGTATCTATAACTTGAGCTTTGTCCATATACTGTGTTATAAGAGCCAAACAAGGCGTCAACAGTGCTACCTGTTAGATTTATCTCAGCCCTGAAAAATGATTTTCTAACGTTGTTGTTTAAAAAAACATTAAGACCTGCGTTGAGTTGCGGCAAAACAGATGTGTTAGAAGTTATATACGATTCCTTATAATTAATATGCGACGCATAGGCGGCCAGTCCTATAAAAAATTGTGTCCCGGTTTGGTCTGATATCGTTTTGGGTGGAGCTTTCTCTAACCCATTAATGGCGTAAACAATTTTCTCCAGATCTTTTAATTTGTATTCAATAGCTTGTGTTTTTTGTATCAACCCAATATCACCGGCACGATGGGTGATTATCAGGCGTTGTAGTTGTTGCCCATACGTTTTTTCGGTTATTACAGTTGTGTTCTTGCTGTCTAAATAGCGGTAGTACTTAAGTTCAAAAGGAGATGACTTACCTTCGCTTACAAAGAAACGTTCTTTTAAGTAATCGGTATATTTAAACAGTGTTATGTATTTGCCTTCGGCAATCACTTTAAAAAAAACGGAGTCTGTGGCAGTCCTTGTATCTTTGGAGTTAATAAGCTCCTGCAGCTCAACAACATTTAAGCTTATCGGGCCAATGTATCGCTTGTATTCTTCCAATTGATACACGCCAAAGCCAGCGGCGTTGCTAACCGAAAACTGCTGAATTGGGGCTTGCTCTGTTATTTTAAATGATATGATTTTTGGGTTTTGGTTCCACTCTTTGTAATCAACAAAGCCTTTTGTGGTATCGCCATTCAAAGCAATTATATAACCTGGTTTAAAATTGCGTTGTGCTGTTGCATTAAATTGCGTCAGAATTAAAAGACTCAATAAAGTATATAAATATTTCATAATTATATAAAACCGATATTTTTTACTTTTACTTTTACTATTGCTTACCAAATAGATAATTTACACCTATCCGGTAGGAATCTACGTTGAACGAATAACTGCCTCTGCTTGTAAAGTTTGTCAATTTTGCCTGAGTGCTGTAAGCTACATAAATATCAAACCGCTTACTTACTACCGCTCCTGCTTTTAATATCGCAGTTGGATAGGTTTTTCTTAAGTAATTGTTAGTGTTGTGGAAATCGCCTAGCTGTACGCCGTTTAAATAGTCCTGAATATCGTGTTTGTAATTGTTATAGTTGGTAAAGTTAATTTGTGCACCGGCAGCCAGATAGGCTTTAAAGTTGGGTTTATTAAAAGCATTAAATACTAATTGCGGTGTTACAGTTACCGTAAACTGATTGAAAGTTAATTGGTCATTGCGTTTGTAAACATTTAAATAATCTACTACAGTTGACTTAGAATCAAAATTTACTTTGTTGGTAGATAATCCCACCTCAGTTCTGAATATCCATTTGCCTACATTTTTGTTAAAAAAAACGTCAACCCCAAAGTTTACCCCTGGTGAAATTGTGTTGGAAGGTTCTGCTTTACCTATAGGAGTTTCTTTATCCTGAATTGTAGTTTTAAATGAGTTCGCGCTTATGCCTGCAAAAAATCTTAGTCCGCCCCTGGCTGCAGCTGTTTTTTTGATGTTGTTGTTTGTACCATCCAGTTTCAAAACCACGTCTTCTATCTCCTGGTTCCTGTACGGCAATTTTTGTATCCGTTCGGCCAGATTTTTGTCAGCAGGTTGATATTTAAGTGCCAGCGCAAGTAATTGCTGCATGTAAAAATTATACTCCCTTATTTTATCAGACTGTTTACTGTCCAAATAAACAAAACGTTTTAATTCAACAGGTGCGGCAGTACCATCTGCAACAAAATATCGTGTTTTTATTTTATCATCATATCTATACAGGCTAACATCTTTACCGCTTGTTAAAACTCTTAAAAAAACATTATCATTAACAAAAGAACTGTCAATACCGCTGCTCAGATCGCCCAGGTCAACAGCGCCTTTGGTTATAGGCCCTATGTATGTTAAGTAGTCATCAAATCCTGTAACACCAAAGGCCCTGATTTCTGCAGGCAAATACTGTACGGTAGCGGCCTGCTCTGTAGTTTTAAAAGTAATATCGCGTGGGTTTTGGTTCCATTCTTTGTAATCAATAAAGCCCTTGGTAGTATCGCCATTTAAGGTAACTACATAACCGGGTTTATAATTGCGTTGGGCAGTTGCATTAAATTGAATTGCGATTGTAAGGCTCAATAAGGCTATAAAATATTTCATCATTGTCAGTTTGGTCCTTTTAATTGGATAAGGGTTTGTTGTTTTTATTTTTTACCAAGCACGTAATTTATACCTAAACGATAAAAAGACATGTCAATGCCATACTCTGGATAGTCAGTTATCATAACTGGTGCGCCGTACCCTAAATAAATATCGAACTTGTTTGCCAGTGTTACGCCGGTTTTTGCGGTTACGCTTGTAGTCATTTTTCTATACAAAATCCGTTTGTCCTGTTCTCCGTCCGGTTTCCCATTCAAAGTGTTTTTGCCATAATAGTGCGTGTTGCTAAAGGAGGAGAAGTTGAGTTGGAGCCCGGCTGCTAGGTAGAATTTAAAGCTATTGGTATTATAAATATTATAACCAATCTGAGGGACAAAAGAGATGTTTGCCTGATTAAATGTTAGCTCTTCGGCCCTGTCTATCTTGTTGTTATAATCTACATATGAGCCCTTGTATGTGGCGCTTATTTTATTCGTGGTGAAGTTAAGTTCGCCCCTGAAAAAAAGCTTTTTAACATTCTTGTTAGCATAAAAGTTCATACCAACTGCTATTGCCGGACTAACAGATTGATCATGGCTTGTTGCAGTAAATATATTTTCTATATACCCAAATCTTTCGGTACCAAAAAAAGTGGCACTTGCCATATTAACGCCCGCACCAAAAAAAAACTCAGAACCGCCGCCAGTTGCGGATTTGTTGGCACTGTAATTATCGGTGTTGTTATTAAGTTGTAAAACAACAGCTTTTAAATCGGCTAATTTGTAGGGCGTTTTATTTATACGCGCATAAAGCGCTGCATTGTTAGGCGTGTACTTCATGGCCAATGTCAATAACTGTTGTGTAAAATAATTAAACTCTACTGTCCTATTGGCTTGTGTGTTCATGAAAACATAGCGCCTTAATTCGGCCGGTGATGCATTACCTTCAGCAATAAAGAAACGTGTCTTAATTTTATCGTTGTAGCTGTAAAGAGTAATATTTTTACCCCCTGTTATAATTCTTAAAAAGATATTGTCGTTAACGTACGAAGAATCTATACCGCTGCTCAAATCCGCAAGATCAACAGCGCCTGTAGTTACGGGCCCTGTGTATGTTCGGTAACTATCAAACCCATTGAGGCCAAAGGCAGTAACTTGAGTCGGTAAATACTGTTGTGTGGCAGCTTGCTCGGTAGTTTTAAAAGTAATATCACGCGGGTTTTGGTTCCACTCTTTATAATCAATAAAGCCTTTAGTTGTGTCGCCCCTTAGGGTAACTACATAGCCGGGCCTAAAATTTCGTTGTGCTGTTGCATTAAACTGAATAAAAGTTATAGTGCAGAAAAGGGCGTATAAGTATTTCATAATTGCGAGGTTTAAGGTTATTTATGCCAAAGCTATTTTTTACCAAGCAAGTAATTTACTCCGAAACGGTAGTAGGACAGATCAATACCGTAAATTTTATGATAAGTAATTGAAACCGGCGACCCATATCCCAAATAAATGTCGAACTTGTTTGCCAGCGTTACGCCAATTTTTGCGGTTATATTTGTTGTGATTTTTTTATACAAAACATCATTGTCCTGTTTGTCAACAAATTGCCCATTAAAAGTGTTTGTGCCATAATAGTGCGTGTTGCTATAGGATGAGAAGTTTAGCTGAAAGCCTCCGGCAACGAAAAATTTCAGATTTTCTGTATTATAGATATTATATGCCAACTGCGGGACGGCAGAGATACCAAGCTGATTGAATGTGAGTTCTTCTTCTCTGCCTATTTTGTTAAAGCCCGTGTATGTGCTATTGTAAGTTGCTCTTATATTATTCATTGTGAGGTTTAGTTCAACCTTAAAAAAAAGTTTTTTAACACTCTTATTTAAATAAAAGTTCATACCTGCTGCAATTAGCGGCCCAACAGAATGCACACTATTTGCATTAAATATATTCTCAGAGTAGTTTGGGTTGTTTATGCCAAAAAAAGAAGCGTTTGCCATGTCTGCGCCAGCACCAATAAAAAATTCAGCACCGCCACCTGCAGCGTCATTAATTTTATAATTATCAGTATTGTTATTGAGTTGTAAAACTATAGCCTTAATGTCTGATAATCTGTATCGCGTGCTATTAATGCGCGCTTCAAGTGCTGCGTTGCCGGGTACGTATTTTGTTGCAAACGCCAGCAATTGCTGTTTGTAAAAATTATATTCTCTTATTTTATCTGGTTGGTTCTTATCCAGATATACATACCGTTTCAATTCAACCGCGGCCGAATTTTTATCAGCAATAAAATAGAGGTCTTTTGTTTTGTCGCTGTAATTATATAGCGTAAGGTTTTTACCGCTTGTTACTATCCTCAGAAAAACGCTGGCTGTAGTAAATGAAGTGTCAATACCGCTGCTCAGATCGGCCAGATCAACAGCGCCTTTGCTTATAGGGCCGGTATATGTTCGGTAACTATCAAACCCATTGAGGCCAAAGGCAGTAATTTGAGTCGGTAAATACTGTTGTGTGGCAGCTTGCTCGGTAGTTTTAAAAGTAATATCACGCGGGTTTTGGTTCCACTCTTTATAATCAATAAAGCCTTTAGTTGTGTCGCCCCTTAGGGTAACTACATAGCCGGGCCTAAAATTTCGTTGTGCTGTTGCATTTATTACAAAAAATGCTGCTAAAATGCTTAGGATAAAATGCTTCATTGACTGTTGCGACTGTACGATTTAAGTGCCGCAAAATAAGCAAAAACCTACAACAAACTGTTAAAAATTGATAAACTTATCTATCTGTTCGTTAGTGAACTTTAAGGTATCCTCTTTATACAAATCGCCCGCTTCATCAAATTCGGTCCGTATGTTGGGGATGTGCAATTTTAAAGGCATTACATGTAAATGCATATAATGGCACACGCCGGTGAAATGGTCAATACCGCGAATGTTGCCATATTTGCCTGATGAAAGCCCTACCAGCGCGGCCTTTTTTTCGTAAAAGCTGTGCGGAAACGCGCATACGTCTACAAATAATTTTAGTACGCCGGGGAAACTGCCATTGTATTCAGGTATGATAAAGAGGAATTTTTGTGTAGCCGAAATCCTATCCTGTATCTGCTGAAATTCGGGATTGGGTTTGCCGTACATAGTGGTTTCAATCAGGTTACCCGGTAACTCCATCATCGAAAGTATATCGGCTTCAGTTCCTTTTTCGCGCAGTTTTTTTTGATAGTATACAGCCAGTTTATAAGTTGAACTGCCCGGGCGGTTAGTTGATGATATGATAGTTATCATTGTCAATGAGTGATTGCGTGAAGGAGTGAATGAGTGAATGGGGTTTATTTTAATATCTCAAACCACTCACTCATTCACTCCTTCACTCATTCACTAATTGTCTTAAATATGTTTGTAAATTGCCAAAACGTGTGGATTTTGGCTTGTTTTAAATCCGTATCTTAGCGCCTGCTTTAAAAATGTTTTTCGAAGGTAGAAATTTATATCGCTACTTTTCGTTGTTATAACCACTGTTTACACAAATTTGAATATCTGTAATGAGTAAAATTATTGCTTTAGCCAACCAGAAAGGCGGTGTGGGTAAAACCACATCATCTATTAACCTGGCGGCAAGCCTGGCTGTATTAGAGTATAGAACATTGCTGGTTGATGCCGACCCACAGGCTAACTCAACATCGGGCATAGGGTTTGACCCGCGCAATGTAAAAAACAGTATTTACGAGTGCATTATTAATCAGGTTGATCCGCGTAAAGCCATTATTAAAACCGAAACACCTAACCTTGACCTGTTGCCTGCGCACATTGACCTGGTGGGTGCCGAAATAGAAATGATAAACCTGGAAAACCGCGAGTATAAAATGCGCGAGGTTTTTGCCCAGATAAGGGATGAATATGATTTTATTATAATTGATTGTTCACCATCATTGGGCCTTATTACCGTTAACGCCTTAACGGCTGCCGATTCGGTTATTATACCGGTGCAGTGCGAGTATTTTGCTTTGGAAGGTTTAGGTAAATTGTTAAACACAGTTAAAATTGTACAGAACCGTTTAAATACCAATTTAAAAATTGAGGGTATTTTGTTAACCATGTATGATGTCAGGCTGCGGTTATCCAACCAGGTGGTTGAAGAGGTGCGCTCGCATTTTGAAGAAATGGTGTTTGACACCATTATACAACGCAATACGCGCCTTAGCGAGGCGCCAAGTTTTGGTTTGTCTGTTATTATGCATGATGCCACTTCAAAAGGAGCAATAAACTATCTTAACCTGGCCCGCGAGATACTGCGTAAAAATGGACTTGTTAAAGAAGCTGTACAACAAACAACCCAAACCGCATAATTAAATGAGTGCAGAAAAAAGAAGAGCATTAGGAAAAGGGTTAAGCGCACTGTTGAATGACAGCGATGATGTAACCCCATACAAAAGAAATAATATAACAACTGCCGAGCCGGAAGTAGGTAACGTAGGGTCGGTAAATGAGATAAAGCTGGATGAAATTGAGGTTAACCCTTTTCAGCCGCGTACAGATTTTGACGAGTTAGCCCTTGGCGAGCTTGCTGACTCCATAAAATTACAGGGCCTTATACAGCCCATAACCGTTAGGCGGGTTAATGCGCACAGTTATCAGCTTATATCGGGCGAGCGCAGGTTGCGCGCATCAAAAATTGCGGGGCTTACGCAAATACCGGCTTATGTGCGTACCGCTAACGACCAGCAAATGCTGGAGATGGCCCTGATAGAGAACATTCAACGCGAAAATCTAATGCTATTGAGGTGGCATTAAGCTTTCAGCGGATGCTGGATGAGTGTAACTTGAAACAGGAAGAATTGGGCGATCGCGTTAGCAAAAACAGATCAACCGTTAATAATTACCTGCGTTTATTAAAATTACCGCCAGCCATACAGGCAGCCATACGCGATGGCGGCATAAGCATGGGCCATGCACGGGCTTTAATAACCGTTGATGATACTGCGCAACAGTTGTATATTTTTAAGCAGATAATACAGCAGGGTTTATCAGTACGTAAGGTTGAAGAGATCGTTCGAGATCTGCAAAGATCAAAACCAAAGAAAGAGGGTAAACAGCCCGAGCCCATATCATTCCAGGTACAGAAGATACAGGACGATCTGGCGTCAAAGTTCAGCTCAAATGTACGGTTAAAAGTAAACGCGCAGGGCAATGGAAGTATTGAAATTCCGTTTTTGTCTGAAGAAGATCTTAACCGCATTCTTGAAATGCTTGATTGGTAAAATGCAGAGAATAATTTTAACTCTTCTGTTGGTATGTAGCGTACTTGCCCTCCGGGCGCAAAGGCCTGATTTCAGTCCGCCTAAAACTAAAGCAGACAGCGTTAAAATGAAGCGCGATTCTCTTAGATCCAAAGCTTTTTCGCCAAGTGTTGTTGACGAGAAAGTCTATCACCCTGATAGTACCCATAAGCCGAGTAAGGCGGTAATGCATTCGCTGATAATACCCGGCTGGGGGCAGATCTATAATAAAAAATGGTGGAAAGTACCCATTGTGTATGGCGGCCTGGGCCTTATTGGCTGGGCCTACGCTTTTAATCAAACAAATTATAAAGAAAACCTGGCCATAGCACAGTACCGCAAAAGGGGATACGTGCCAAACCCTAACGACGATTATTATGAGTTGTACCAGCAGTACGCACTGTATGGTTATTCTGATGCCGCCATTAACGATGCCGTTAGAGGTTATCGCCGCTATCGCGATATTAGCGTATTAGGTTTTGTGGGTATGTGGGGTATACAAGTTATTGATGCTTACATTGATGCCAAGTTTATTCATTCTTATACTATGGATAATAATCTGTCGTTCCGTATAACCCCTCAGTTTATCAACCAGCCTATGTATGCCTATAGTTCGGCAGGTGCTTATATTCCGGGTTTAAAAGTTACCTTTACAATCAGATAATTTCAACCATATTTAAACCTCCTTTCTTTTACATACAAAAAGGGTTCATACAAAAATGAAAATTGCATTATTAGGCTACGGTAAAATGGGTAAGATAATTGAAAAACTTGCTCTTGACCGCCGGCACGAAATTGTTTTAAAAATAGATCAGGATAACATTAGCGAACTGACTGCGGAAAACTTGCAAAAAGCCGACGTGGCCATAGAATTCAGTACACCCGGAACAGCGTTGGCCAATATAACGCAAACCCTTAACGCAGGCGTTCCTATAGTTGTGGGTACAACAGGATGGCATGATAGTTTGCCTGCCATAAAGCAACGTTGCGAACAGGAGGGGCTGGCATTTATTTACGGTACCAATTTTAGTGTGGGTGTAAACATATTCTTCCATGTAAATAAAATGTTGGCCAAAATAATGAATGGGTACAGCTATTATGATGTGCAGGTAGAAGAGATCCATCACACCCAAAAGCTCGACTCGCCAAGCGGTACCGCCATTACCATTGCCGAAGGCATTATTAATAACCTTGATGCGAAAAAGCAATGGGTAAATGTTTTAACTGCCGAAGGTTTAGAGGGAACAGATGAGGTAACTGCCGATGAAGTGCTGATAGAATCATACCGTATTGACAGCGTACCGGGCACCCATACCGTTATTTATGATTCGGAGGTTGACTCAATAGAATTTAAACATACCGCGCATAACCGCAATGGCTTTGCATTAGGCGCAATTATGGCTGCCGAGTGGATACATGATAAAAAAGGATTTTATTCGGTAGAAGATATGTTTGATTTTACCCTAAATAATAGATAACATTGACAACGATATTTTAAAAACAAATGAACTGGAAATTCTGGAACAGAAAAAAAACGAAAACTGCCGATAAAAAGAAGAAGGGTCCTGTACGCGAGTGGACAGACGCCATAATATTTGCCGTTATAGCCGCTACCTTAATACGCACCTTTTTTATTGAGGCTTACACCATACCAACCCCTTCAATGGAGCGCTCATTGTTAGTGGGTGATTTTTTGTTTGTGAGTAAATTGAATTATGGTCCGCGCACGCCTATTACGCCTATTGCATTCCCGTTTGCGCATCATACCATGCCGGTAATTAATACCAAAGCGTACTGGGACGGATGGCAATTAGGTTATCATCGCCTGCCTGGTTTTAGCGAAATAAAACGCCAGGACGTAGTGGTATTTAACTACCCCATGGAGGCCGACTCGCCGTATTTGCGCCCCGTTGATAAGCGCGAAAATTATATTAAGCGTTGTATAGGTATAGCAGGCGATACCGTTAAATTGATTGATGCGCAGGTATATATAAATGGCAAAGCCGTTGAAGAGAAGCCCGGCCAGCAAATAGATTACGACGTTACAACGAGCGGAGTTGACATTAACCCCGAGGTACTGCGCGATCTGCATGTATCTAACTACGAGGGTAACCCGTATTACACCATGACCAAAGAGGCTGCCGCTACCATAAAGGGCTACTCCAATGTAACTACTATAAAACCGAGGGTGCAATCTAAAGACGGCGGAGATCACTTTGTGTTCCCGGCGTGGAACACTATGGGCTACCCAAATCCAGGCGATCATAAATTTAACTGGAATGTAGACAATTTTGGTCCGGTTATAATTCCGAAAAAGGGTTGGACAGTTAAGTTAGATAGCTTAACCTTGCCTATTTACCGCCGTGCCATTACCGTTTACGAGGGCAATACTTTGGTGGAAAAAGGTAACGAGATTTTGATAAATGGCGCCAAGGCAGACAGCTATACGTTTAAAATGAATTATTACTGGATGATGGGCGATAACCGCCACGATTCGCTGGATTCACGTTTCTGGGGTTTTGTTCCCGAAGACCATGTTGTAGGTAAAGCTTTATTCATCTGGATGAGCTGGGATAGCGAAGGATCTTTCTTCAGCAAAATACGTTGGAGCAGGTTGTTTAGAGGGATAAATTAAGCCCCCTCCGCGCATCCATAGGAGTCCTTCGGACGAAGGGGGAACTTGAAAAGTTTTTAAGCCTTGTGGTTAACCCGCAAGGCTTTTTTTATGGAATAGTTGAAGTTATGGGCTTTACCGATCAGCCGATTTTTGTAATTTGACAGCATTCGTTTTGTTTTGCGATAACATCAATAAAGGAAAACCTTAAACGGTATTTAAGTTTAGAAAATCGGAACCTTTAGAATAGAAAAATGTTGAAAGCTACTTTATTCGCTATTGTTGTAATTTTTATTGTTTTTATAATTTGGTTTTTTGTGCCCACCTTTAAGCACACATATTTTAAGTCAAAAAACGGGCAGGTAACAATTACATCAATCAACTACGATGGCCAAACCTATATTACATATGGAAAATATGAACGAAATCGAATACCGGATAATTATATTAAACCAATATACGCTGGCGTTAATGATGGTTTCGAAGCTATTTTATATTTTGAAGGAGATACAGCAATTTTATATGCCCGCTATGGAAGGTTCGATTCGATCGGTACTAACAATAAGTTGAAAGTTAAGAAATTTGATAGGCCGGGAATTGATACGCTTTTTGTGCAAATGCTAAATGACAGCTCAGGGCAATATCAATTATTGCATGACTAACGTAGAAAAGCGGCGGATTTCCAATCCGCGTAGAAAAATTCTTACATTTAGATATGGGCTTCGGGGATTGCAAATCCCCTGAAAATTAAGTCCGGGATTATAAATCCGGACTAACATGGGTGTTAAATGATGCTGTCGAAAAACAAATAAAATGATTCGAATATTGAAGCCTATATTCTTAGCGCTTATAATTTTTTTCGTCCCCTCAGGGTCTCTCGTAGAGGACCCTGAGGAGCACGAATATTATATTTACAGTATGGCAATCAGAATGCGTCATGATACAACTTATTCAACCTGGTTTATCACTTTTACTTGTTATAACTGGATACCGCTTTTTGAAATAACATCAGGATATGGTTTAGTATACAACTGGCTTAAACTGATCAGCAGTAAATATCAAATTAAAACGCTTGCCTTTGTAATTATGCCTAATCATGTTCATTTGCTGTTGCAATTGGAAAAAGAAGGAATCAATTTAAATACAGTTATCAGTAATGGTAAAAGGTTTATGGCTTATGCCCTTATACAAAAGTTGCAAGCACTTAAACATGATGAACTACTTATGAAATTATCAGAGGCGTGCTCGGTGATAGAGAAAAGTAAAGGTCAAAAGCACAAAGTGTTTGAGCCATCGTTTGATGCAAAACCCATATATTCGGATAAATTCTTAAACCAAAAATTAGATTATATTCACCGCAATCCGATAAGTGGCAAATGGAATTTATGCAGTAATATTACCGACTACTATCATAGCAGTGCAGCATTTTACGAATTGAGTAGCGTGCATAATGAGGTGGATATAGTTAATAATAGTCAATACAGATGAGCATCGCGGTCCTCAGGGTCCTCTACGAAAGACCCTGAGGGGACGAATTTAAGTCCTAAATAATGATAAAAGATATCCTCTACAATTTGAACAAAGACGAATTTTTATTAAGGGATAAAATTAAAAATACGAATGGCTCGATGGAAGATATTGTCGTTCAGTTACGACAAGACAAAGTGATAAATAAATATCAAGAGATTTATTTATCCTATAATTCAATATATATTCAATTCCAAAATTTGGAGGCATTGAAAAGAATGATTTTTCTACAATGGTATTCTGTTTCAGAACCGTTAGCCTTAAGTGGGCTTGTTGGGTTAAGCAATGAAGTGCAAAAAAACAATATAAAGGTGACCGAAAATCTTATAAAAGACAACTTTATAGACAAAGAATTTAAGATTATGTTATTACATTATTATGCTGTGTCTAATTGGTATTTTGATTCTTTTGCCATCAAATTAAGCATTGACAAGCTTGATTTGAAAGATATGAGCAAGGTCGCTTGTGTTGAAGACTTTGACAACAGAGGCCAAATGGGTGAATATTGGAAGTCTTTGAATAAATTGGTGCGCTGACTAGTATACATCTATCCGGACTCAAAAAGCGGCGGATTTGCAATCCGAGTAGCCCCCCCGCTGGCCCCGCTGGCGCAAGAATGCAGCGTTGGGCGAGAGCGTGGCGTTCTTGTGCCTTTTTTGTTTCATCCAACACCTGTAAATCTCCTGATTTTATAAATAATTTACCTACAGACTATTATTATAATTTTACAGCTAAATAAACTGACGAATAAGTAGTTTCACAATGTTTCATGCCGTGTATTAAGAAGTCTGAAAATAAGCTGTTTACCAAAAAAAACGTTTCATTCGTTTCTGCCGTGTTACATATTTTTGTGAAACGCTATAACGCTTTTTATCTGCATGGGTTCACCCTTTAGGGGGCTAATGGAGCGACTTGGAGCTTCTTTGCCACCTCATTCAAATCCTCTACAACAGCATCCACCAAAGGTATGCCATTTGCGCGGCGGTCAATTTCTGCTTCAAACTCCGGCTCGCCGGGGATAATTACCTTTTGATCCGGGTTAACTCGTGACGCCGATTTAAAGCGACTTATCCAGTTATCCATATGGTCCTTAAAGTCCTGCGCCGGGCGGAAACCGTCTATCCGCATAGCGCCAACAAAATGACCTATACCTGCACCCACCGGGTCAGTTGGGGGCTCCAGGAACGCCACAAATGGCGGCACCCAGGGCCCGTAGTTAGCGCCGGAAAGCACACCCGACAGGATATCAACAGCGGCTGCCAGGCCAAAACCCTTATGACTGCCGTGGTCGCGGTCACTGCCCAACGGTAACAAGCCGCCGCCACTTTTTAACGCGAAAGGATCGGTGGTATAACTGCCGTCTTTTGCCTGTATCCAACCCTCGGGTACGGTTTTTCCTGAACGCTGTGCAATCTCCAATTTACCATTTGCCGCTGCCGACGTAGCCATGTCAATAATAACCGGCGGGTACTTACCCGCCGGGAAACCGTAGCAAATAGGGTTGGTGCCCAACATGCGCTCGTTAGAAAATGTAGGCACCACCAGCGGACTGGCATTGGTCAGTGCATAACCTATCATATCCTGTTCTACGGCCATCAGCGCGTGATAGCCCGCAATGCCAAAATGGTTAGAGTTGCGTATTGCTACCCAGCCCGAACCGTATTGCTGTGCCTTTTCAATGGCCAGCTGCATAGCAAAGGGCGCTACTACCAGGCCCAGGCCCGCGTCGCCGTCAACGGTAGCGGTGGTAGGGGTTTGGTGCACTATTTTTATATCGGGAGTGGCATTAATCCGTTTCTTCTCCCACAAACGCACATAGCCGGTTAAACGCGCCACCCCGTGCGAATCTATTCCGCGCAGGTCGGCAAGCAGCAACACGTTGGTTGCCAGTTCTGCATGCTCCGGGCTGCAGCCCATGGCTAAAAATATATCTGTAGTAAATTTACGTAATGAAGTTTCTGTAACCAGCATATACAAATATATCGCTTTCGGCTGCAAAGCCTGCATGCGCGCTTTTCAATATAAATATTAATCCCTATCTTGTTTCCCCCGTTATAGCAAGGCAGTGCTTTGATTGCAAATTGGGATTTAGGAGAGACAGTAATGATTGAACACGAAATAAAAATATCCTTTCAGGAATACCAATCGGTAAAAGAACTGGAAGCTATAGATCAGGAACTATGCGAACATGCTGTTGCGGCAATGAAAAACTCGCATTCGCCCTATTCAAAATTCAGGGTAGGGGCTGCATTGCGTCTGCAAAGCGGCAAAATTATATTAGGTAGTAACCAGGAGAACGCAGCATATCCTTCAGGCTTATGTGCAGAGCGCGTGGCGCTATTCCATTGGGGAGCCAATCATCCCGATGACCCTATTGCGGCAATGGCCGTTACAGCCTTTACCGCGGAATTCCCGCTGCTCAAACCGGTTACATCATGCGGATCATGCCTGCAGGTACTGGCCGAGTACGAAAGGAAGCAGGGAAAACCTGTGAAAACCATATTGTATTGCCAGCAAGGCCCAACCTGGGTAATTAACGGCATTGAAACCTTTTTGCCATTTTTATTTTTTGAGGAAAGATTAAACGGATAAAAATATGATAAGAAATTTTTTGCTAGGCTTTTTGATAAGCGTTATATCTTATGGCTGCTATGCGCAACAGAAAATGCCTTTTGCCGACGAGATCCAGCAATTTAAGCATCAGGACAGTCTTAATTTCCCTAAACCAGGTGGGGTGCTTTTTATAGGTTCGTCTTCCATTCGCCGCTGGGCAGATCTGGAGCAGCGCTTTGCAGGCGTACCCATTATTAAACGTGGTGTTGGCGGCACAGAAATTGGCCAATGGGTAAGCTACTACGTGCCATACGTTGTAACACCTTATAAACCGGGTAAGATATTTATATATGTAGGCGATAATGATCTGGCCAAAGGAAAATCTGCACAATACGTATCCGATCAGTTCGGCCTGCTTTGGCAAATGATAAGGGAGAAGCTGCCGGATACTGAGATCTATTTTATGGCTATCAAGAAAAGCCCAGCCAGGGTAAAGGCCTATGATAATGTAGTAATTGCTAATAATATTATAAAAACGTTTATAGCAACCAAAGCAAAAACGCATTATGTTGACTCTTTCACGCCTATTTTAAAAACAGGAACTGCGCTGCCAGACTCTGCCTTATTTATTCAGGATATGGTTCATTTTAACAGCAAAGGTTATGACAAATGGGAAACCGTTTTAAAACCCTATCTTAAATAAAAAACCCGCACGTTGGTGCGGGTTTTTTATTTAACTTGTTTTTTTAGTTTGACTTTAATGAACGCTTTGCGGATAAACCCGCTCAACTTCAACCGCATCCGGCGAGGCCAGCATTAGCGGAACCTTCTCTATGGTAACAAAACTCAGATCAAGGCCAAAACCACGTTCTTCTGATAAGCTGAGGTTTTTCAGATAGCCATACAATAACATGGTCAGTTTCTCATAAAGAGAAAGGTTTTGCGAGCGCGACAGTACTTTCTCTATCACCACAAAACGGAAATCGCCGACGATTTTATGTTTATTTAATGATTTGTATGTACTTGTAATATCAACCTCCCCATTTTTCACCAGGTCCTCAACCACGCGGCGGAACAGTAAATTGATCTGTTGTTCTACCCTGAAACCCAGTTTAAAGTCTATCCTGATCAGTTTATTCGGCACTAAAAAGTCAACCTCATATTCGCGTTTGTAAGGCTCGTCCACTACGTCAACATGCACCAGCCAGTATACATCGGCCCGTTTTGGTTGTTTTTGAAGGATAGAATAAATAATTTTTGATTCAACTTCTGAGTTAAAGTTGGCGCTGGTTAAATACACCAGTTGCGATGCATATTTAGGTACGGTCTCATCTTCGCTTAGCTCCTTTAAAATGCCGTAATAATCTTCAATCTCGATAAATTTAACGTACCTGTTGCGAATGCGGCGTGCATAATGCCATGTCCACATCACCGCAAAAAGAACAATACCTAATGATAAAGTGAACCAGCCGCCGTCAATAAATTTATGCAGGTTCCCTAAAAGGAAGGCACACTCGATAATAGCATACGCAGCAAAAAAAGTTACAATGATGTACATAGGCACCTTTTTACGCTGCATAAACTGCGTTATTAATATGGTGGTCATCATCATCGCTACGGTTATACTTAAACCGTATGCCGCCTCCATGGCTTCAGATCTTCTGAAAAGCAGCAGTACACCAAAACAGCCTGCGCAAAGTATCCAGTTAATACTGGGCACATATAACTGGCCTTTCTGCTCGCTTGGGTACCTTATTTTAACTTTAGGCCAAAGGTTAAGGCGTACGGCCTCTGCAATTAATGTATATGAACCTGATATTACAGCCTGGCAAGCAATAATAGCTGCTATTGTAGCTATAGCTATACCGTAAATCAGGAACCATGTAGGCATAATTTGGTAGAATGGATTGAAAACGTTCAAGTCAATATCGCTGCGCCCGTCGCGCTGCATTAGCCACACAGCCTGCCCAAAGTAGTTTAAAAGCAAACATGTTTTAACATAGATCCAGCTTACCTGAATGTTTTTGCGGCCGCAATGCCCAAGGTCTGAATACAAGGCCTCGGCACCTGTAGTACATAAAAAAACCGCACCTAATATAACGAAGGCATTATAGTCGCTTGCCAGCAGATTATAGGCATAAACAGGGTTTATAGCCCGGAATATTGATGGCATCTGAACAATAAAGGTCAACCCTAATACGCCCATCATGGTAAACCATAAAAACATAATAGGGCCAAATGCCTTGCCTACTATAGACGTACCGAACTGCTGTATAATGAATAATATCACTATTATGCACATTACTATTGGCACCGTAGGGATATCAGGGTAACGCGCCTGCAAACCTTCTATTGCTGAGGAAATGGTGATAGGGGGAGTAATAATACCATCGGCCAACAACGCGCAACCACCTATGATAGCTGGTACAATTAGCCATTTTGCTTTGCGGCGCACTAATGAGAAGAGCGAAAAAACGCCACCTTCGCCTTTGTTATCCGCCCTGAGCGTTATAAATACATACTTGAGCGTGGTTTGAAGCGTGAGCGTCCAGAATATTAGGGACAAACCACCCAATACCAATAATTCTGAAATTTGCTTTCCGCTAACAATGGCTTTGAATACATATAGGGGCGAAGTACCTATATCACCGTAAATTATTCCCAAACTGATCAGGAGCCCGGCGGCTGATAGTTTTGACAGATCTTTATGCTGAGACACTATTTTTCGTTATAAAAAGCCCAAAATTATAAAAAATTAGCTTACAACTGATAATTATAACTTTACAACTAATTTTTAATAAAATCGTATAAATCAACTACTCAATTAAACCTTGTTTGTTAAAAAGTGTTAAAATGGGTAACAAAATTATCGGTTTTAAAAGTAATAGAGGGTTTATTTATACTTTTACGTGGGATTTAGTATGAGGAAACTTTTTACGTATACATGTTTGTGCATAAGTATCATCGCAATTGCGGTGCCTGCAAACATTGCGCGTTCATTTGCTGCACCTCCGCAGCAACGCGATACTGCGTACAATCTTTTCCCAAAAAAGAAAATAAAGAAAAGCGCGCTTACATTTACCCTGCCGCCAACAAAAGCGGGTGTAACATCTACCGTCAGGTTAAATGTTCCAAGACTCGACGACAAATTACTTAGCAGCGTTCAGATTTACCCCAACCCCATAACCGACCAGATAAACCTGCGTTATTATGTATCAAGAAACACCAACGTAACCATTAAAATGGTTGACGTGTTGGGTAATGATTTGCTAACGCTATTTTCGCGCAGGGTAGAGCCCGGCGAACAAACCGGCTCGTTCCCCATAGCTAACACCATGAACAAGGGTTTTTATTTTATACGCGTTATAGCCGGCACCGAATCTGTAACCAAGCGGATATCGGTACTTTAATTAGTGAATGACTGATTTAGCGAATGAGTGATTAATTTTACATTACTTACCCGTTTTATATTTCATTATTCCATTAATTATTAATTTGCCTGCAAGCATTCACTAAATTACTCATTCGCTAATTCACTCATTAAATATCTATGAAGATCATCGCTATTGGCCGCAACTATGCCGAACATGCTAAGGAACTTAATAACCCTGTGCCAACGTCGCCGGTTATATTTATGAAGCCAGATACCGCGCTGTTGAAAGATAATAAGCCATTTTATCATCCTGATTTTTCTGAGGAGGTGCATCATGAGATAGAGGTTGTTTTAAAAATAAGCAAAGAGGGGAAACACATCAGCGAGAAGTTTGCCGCTAATTATTTTGAAGAGATAGCACTCGGCATTGATTTTACCGCCCGCGATATACAACAGCGCCAGAAAGAAAAGGGCCTGCCCTGGGAACTGGCTAAGGCGTTTGATAACTCGGCACCGGTGAGCAATTTTGTGCCGAAGACGCAATTTGCTGATCTGTACAACCTGAATTTTAATTTGGATATTAATGGCCAGAGCAGGCAGGTGGGCAGCACAAAAGATCTTATCTTCTCGTTTGAGTTTATTATCGCCTTTGTTTCGCGGTACATCACCTTAAAAAAAGGCGACCTGATTTTTACAGGTACACCACAGGGAGTTGCTAAAGTAAACATAGGTGACAAGCTGGAGGGCTACCTTGAAGGCGAAAAGCTACTTGATTTTTACATAAAGTAATTAAACAAAAACGCCAAATTGGGCTTATGTTATTTGTATAACATAATTAACTGTTCAATTAACGCAGTTTGCTGCTTTGCCCATTTCTTTAAAATGAATAAACTATTAGCCCTATTTATAATATGTCTGTCTTTTTTTGCCAAAGCCCAAACCATACAAAGCAGGCAGTACCCACAGAATTTTTTTAAATACCCAATTGATCTTCCGCCTAGTACAGCAGGTTCATTTGGCGAATTAAGACCCAATCACTTTCACTCCGGGCTTGATTTTAAAACCAACCAACGTACCGGCTATCCGGTTCATTCGGTTGCTATGGGCTATATTTCGCGGCTGCGTGTACAGTTTGGCGGGTTTGGTAACGCGGTTTACATTACGCACCCCAACGGCTTTACCAGCGTTTACGGGCACCTGCATAGTTTTAATCCGCAAATTGCCGAAGCCATACGGAAAACCCAATATGCTCAACAAAAATACGATGTAGATTTTCCGGTTCCGCCCCTGCTTATGCCGGTAAACAACGGGCAGGTTATTGGCCTTTCGGGCAATACCGGGGCATCGGCTGGTCCGCATCTGCATTTTGAACTGCGCGACGCCGCCACAGAACAAACCATTAACCCGCAGCTTTTTGGTTTAACCATAGCAGACAAAATTCCGCCTGCAATTAGTGCGGCTGCCATTTACCAGTTGGGCGATAAACCTTTCAGCGAAAATACCCCGCACCAACTTTTTGCAGTTACCGGCAGCGCAGGCAATTACCGGCTAACCAAGCCGCAAGTTATTGAAGTTAGCGGCAACACAGGCTTTGGCATTAGCGCAATAGATGTTAACAGTACATCAGCTAACCGTAATGGGCTGTACTCCATTGAATTAAAGGTTGACGGCCGCACGGTTTATACGTTTGTGGTAGAGCGTTTCGCTTTTGATCAAACCCACGCCATTAATGCCTACGTTGATTACCCTACGTATTTATCACAGGGCAGGCAAATACAAAAATGTTTTATTTTGCCGGGCAGCAATATTAGCTTATACCCGCAATCAGAAAACCGCGGTATTGTTACGTTCAACGATGTAGCTACGCACGATGTAGCATATGTGGTGAAGGATGTGGCAGGCAATACATCAACGCTGACATTAAAGGTTCGTTCGGTAATTAAACCGTCTGCAAGTGACGCGCCTTTGAAAGGCACATTGTTTAGCTATAATAAAAAGAACGATTTTGCCACAGACAAAGTTAAGTTGAGCATAGCGCCGGGCAATTTATATGATGACCTTGATTTTATTTATGCATTGTTACCCAAACGAGCGGGGGCATATTCTGCAACGCACCGCATACATAACCGCTTTACACCTATACACGAAGATTTTGAACTCTGGATAAAACCAGACGCTGACATGGGCGCCCTGATTGATAAGGCCGTAATTGTAAACACAGCCGGTTTTTGCGATAGTACAACGGTTGATGGCAGCTTTTTAAAAGCCACACCACATACCTTTGGCGATTATTATATAGCTGTTGATACAGTTGCACCCTTTATTACCCCCATCAATATTAAGAACGGCAGTAACGTGGCCGCACAAAAAAAGATCTCGTTTAAAATAGGCGACAGTTTATCGGGTATAAAGAGTTACAACGGATACATTGATGGCAAATGGGTTTTAATGGAATGGGATTATAAAACACGCGTGTTAAGTTATACCTTTGATGATGCCATTGGCGCGGGTAAACATGTAATTGAGTTAACCGTAGCGGATTATAAGAAGAACACCAAACAGTTTAAAGCTGAATTTTACAGATAATGTCACAATTAAAAGCAGGCGATAAAGCCCCGGATTTTACCGCGAACGACCAGAATGGAAAACCGGTTTCCCTTTCAGATTTTAATGGAAAAACCATTGTACTTTATTTCTATCCAAAGGATGACACCCCTACCTGTACTACCGAGGCTTGCGATTTCAGAGATAATTATCAATCACTGCTTGGCCAGGGTATCCAGGTTATTGGTGTAAGCGCCGATGACGAAAAATCGCACACAAAATTTATAAAAAAATACAGTTTGCCGTTCCCGCTGATTGCCGATACGGATATGAAAATTGTGAATGCCTACGGTGTTTGGGGAGAGAAAAAGCTTTTTGGGCGCGAATATATGGGCATTATACGCACTACTTTTATTATTGACGCAGACGGGGTTATTCAGCACGTTATAGATAAAGTTGACTCGCAGGCCGCATCACAGCAGGTGCTGGATCTGTTAAAATTGAACATTGAATAGTGAACGTTGAATATAGAATAATAAACTAGCAAAAAACACTTCATCATTTGAAATTGGATATTCGGTGTTCGATATTCATGGTGGATGTAAACGGGTCTGAAACAAAAAACCCATAAAACCATTTAATACCTAAATAATTAATAACAGTATGTCAACACAGGTAGAAGATGCAGAGATATTAAGCAAATTTCAGGACGAGCGCACCCGCAACGAGGCGTTTAACCTGTTGCTTAAAAAATATCAGCAAAAAATTTACTGGCACATTCGTCGTATGGTGATTGACCACGATGATGCCGACGACCTGGTGCAGGACGTATTTATTAAGGTATGGAAAAACCTGGCTACTTTCCGCAGCGATTCGCAACTCTACACCTGGATGTACCGAATAGCCAGCAACGAATGCATTACCTTTCTGAACAAAAAGAAACAAAAGAACAACATATCATTAGATGATGTAGACTACTCGCTGGCTGATACCCTGGTTGAAGGGAGCTATTTTAACGGCGACAAAGCCCAGAAAAAGCTACAGGAAGCTATAATTACACTGCCCGAAAAGCAGCGCCTTGTATTTAACATGAAGTATTACGAGGATATGAAGTACGAAGAAATGTCGCAGGTATTGGGTACCAGCGTGGGCGCTTTAAAAGCATCGTACCACTTAGCAGTAAAAAAAATTGAAGCTATTTTATTAGCCGAAGAATAAATTAAATTTGCTGTTAAACCATTTCATCAAAATTTCATCTATAAGGGTATCATGACAATTGAGATAGAAAATAAAGAATGGCCGGAAGACGGAAAACTGCCAAAACTGGTTGATAAAGCCAACCCTTTTGCAGTGCCGGAAGGTTATTTTGAGGGATTAGATGAGCGTATAATGTCTGCCGTTAAAATGGATGAGCTGAAAAACAGCACACCTGAAATGGGTTTTACAGTACCAAACAATTACTTTGAACAGTTAAGCAGCAATATACAAGCTGCAATAGTTGTTGATGAGCTGGTTAATAAAAAGGATACCGGCTTTACGGTGCCTGCAGGTTATTTTGAAAATTTAAGCGATAATATACTAAGCCGAATAGCGGTTGAAGCTGCTGCGGAAGCAGGTGATGGTTTTGAAGTGCCTGTGGGTTACTTTGAAAACCTGAACAGCCAGATACAGAGCCGTGTTTTTGTTGAAGAAACACTTTCTGCAAACGAGACCTTTACAGTGCCCGAAGGTTATTTTGAGCAGCTTAACGCCAAAATATTAAACCAAACTGTTACTCAGGATGTAGTAAAACGTAAAGGCGGCGTTATAAGGTTAATGCGCTCAACCGCGTTCAGATATGCTACTGCGGCGTGTTTTGTGCTGGTAGCCGGGGCGGGCATGCTGTTTTGGCCGTCGGCAAAAAATGTTGATGTGCACAATGAATCATATCTGCATACAGAATTATCAAACGTGCCGCTTGATGAGTTACAGGGTTACATAGAGGCCAGTATGGATGGGAGTGATATTCAGCATACTGTTGGTGTTGAGGAACTGCAGGTTAAGGATGCCGCGTTTAATGCCGCTTTACAGGATTATGTTGACGTGCAGTAAACTAATGATAATGAAAACGCTTACAAAACATATTTTTATTGCTTTATTACTTGTTGGAATTGGCTTTGCCGCCAAAGCGCAAGGTATTCCGCATAACAACTTTCGCCAGTCGGCTCCGGGAGTAAACGGGCAACGGCTTAACCAAAGCCCCAATGCAACCGGGGTAAAGAAGGTACAGGCCATTAAGGAGCATTTTCTGGATCAGAAATTACAACTTACCGGCGATGAGGCTGCACGTTTTTGGCCCTTGTACAAAAGATATCAGGATGAGTTGATTGAAGTATTGAGGTTAAAAAGGCTGAACAATTCAGACGCGCAAGCTAACGGGCGCGAGCAGATAAAGAAAAACCTGGAATACGACAGTCGTTTGGTAGAGATAAGAACAAAATATAACGAAGAGTTTTTGAAAATACTGCCTCCAGAAAAATTAAGCAGGCTTTACAAAGGCGAGCGCGAGTTTAATGATGAGTTGATAAGAAAGTTGAACGAGCAATAGTAATAATATTAAACCAAAGGGCCTGCCACATAAGTGACGGGCCTTTTGTATTTTTGCCCCATGCCAACGCTTCGCCAGTTATTTTTAGCTAACAACGCCCAAACCACCAACTTCCCGCTATTGCTGGAGTTTGAGCGTGCCGAGGGGATATATCTGTACAACACAGAAGGCAAGGCTTATATGGATCTTATATCGGGCATTGGAGTAAGCAGCCTGGGGCACGGTAACCCAAAAGTTATTGAAGCCGTAAAGCAACAGGTTGACAAATATATGCACCTGATGGTTTATGGTGAGTATGTGCAAACCCCGCAGGTACGCTTTGCAGAGAAACTGGTATCAGTACTGCCTGATAATTTACAATCTGTTTATTTTGTAAACTCAGGTGCCGAGGCGGTAGAGGGAGCTATAAAGTTAGCTAAACGTTTTACCGGCAGGCAGCAGATTGTAGCCTGTAATAACTCCTACCACGGCAGTACCCACGGCGCTTTAAGTGTTATGGGGAATGAAGAATATAAACAAGCTTATCGCCCGCTTTTACCGGGCGTTAGTTTTATAAACTTTAATACTATCGCTGATCTTCAGCATATAACCAAAGAAACTGCCTGTGTAATAATAGAAACCATCCAAGGCGAGGCAGGCATAAGGGTGCCTGATACCGCCTACATGCAAGCTTTACGTAAGCGGTGCACCGAAACCGGAACGCTGCTGATATTGGATGAAATACAGGCCGCCTTTGGCAGAACTGGTAAGTTATTCGCTTTTGAGCATTTTGATATAGTACCCGATATATTGCTGTTGGCTAAAGCGCTGGGTGGCGGTATGCCTATAGGCGCTTTTATAGCCTCAAACCAGGTAATGGGCGCATTAAAAGAGAACCCAATATTAGGGCACATCACCACCTTTGGCGGGCATCCGGTTTGTTGCGCTGCGGGGCTTGCTGCACTGGAGGTTTTGCTGAAGGAAGACCTTGTATCCGGCGTAGCCGAAAAAGAAGCGTTAATAAGGCAGCTACTTGTTCATCCGGCCATAAAACAGATACGAGGTAGCGGACTGATGCTGGCGGTTGAACTGGAAAACTTCGACATCAATAAAAAAATAATAGACCGCTGTATTGCAAACGGCGTAATTACCGATTGGTTTTTGCATTGCAGCAACGCCATGCGTTTAGCACCACCGCTCATTATTACCTCCACTCAAATAAAAGAGGCTTGCTCCATTATACTGGAAGCCATTAATTTTTATTCCTGACGAGAAAGTCTGAATTTTATTTCTAAGTAAAACACTTTCAATAAATTAAAACATGCTGTAAACGGCTATTCTTAATAAGTTGAACTCAATTTCTTCTTTTAAAAATTCTTTGGTATAGTTTATGCAACTATAGGGGAGTAACCGCATTTAATGCTTTTAAAAGCACTAAATGCATATTTTTTAGCAAATACTGATTGTTTTTATAGTCAATTAAGTATACACACATAAAAATAGTTATGACCCACGAACGCCATCTATTTAAAAACATGAAAATAGCCTACATCTCAACCTATCCGCCCCGCGAATGCGGCATCGCTACATTCAATCAAAATCTTATGCGTGCTATAGGAGCTAATTTTCCTGAGCGTAAGAATATATTAGGGAACGACTTTGTAGTTGCACTTACCGATTCTGAGGACCTGCACGAATACGAATACCCCCAGGAGGTAAAATATGTTGTAAGGCAAAATCATCAGAAAGACTATATACGTGCTGCCAACTACATTAACACCAGCACGGCTGATGCGTGTATAATTGAACATGAGTTTGGTATTTATGGTGGCGAAAGCGGCATATATATTTTACCACTTATTAACAGGTTAGAAAAACCGTTAATATCTATACTGCATACCGTACTAAAAGATCCCAGCTATGTGCAACGCATTATTATAAGGGAAATGGCAGAGCAGTCTGCAAAAATTATAGTAATGAGCCAGCGGGCCGTGGAGTTTTTAACTACCATTTATGATATACCTGCCGATAAAATACAAATAATAGAACATGGCGTGCCTGATTTGGAAGCACCTAAGGATAACCCGATAAAAAATCTTACACCGTTTAAAAACCATAGGGCCTTATTAACCTTTGGTTTGATAAGCCGTAACAAAGGCTTAGAAACTGTTGTGCGTGCCCTGCCTAAAATAGTAGAGAAACACCCTGACGTTACTTATGTTGTGTTGGGTAATACGCACCCGGGCGTTATCAAAAACTCTGGCGAGGAGTATCGTGATCATTTAAAAACGCTGGCTAGCCAGCTTGGCGTATCCCGAAATCTGCACTTCATTAATAAATTTGTGGCCGAAGAAGAATTGATACAGTACTTAACGGCTGCCGAAATTTATGTTACGCCTTATTTAAATGAAGCGCAAATTACAAGTGGTACATTATCATACGCGGTAGGGGCAGGGTCGGCGGTTGTATCAACTCCGTACTGGCACGCCACGGAGTTGCTGGCACATAACCGCGGCCGATTATTTGATTTTAAGAACGCCGAAGCCCTGGCTGATAGCGTGATAGAACTGTTGGATCAGGAGCGTGTGTTAAATGAACTGAAAACCAATGCCTACGAGTATGGCCTGCATTTACGCTGGCCTGTTGTAGGTGCAGAATATATACGGGTTGCGCAGGAAGCCTGTTATAATCACGACTTTAGAGATAAGATACTTAAAAATAGTATAGTTGATCCGGAGGTTATGCCAAAGTTCAGCCTGGGGCATGTTATACGCCTTACTGATGATACCGGCATAGTGCAGCATGCCAAATATGGCATACCTAATTTAAAAGAAGGTTATTGCCTTGATGACAATGCCAGAGCACTGATAATGGCGCTTATGGCACACAAACGCAGCAACAGCAAAGAAGCGTTTGATTTGCTGCCCATCTATCTGAGTTATATTCACTACATGCAAACAGATGACGGGAACTTCCGAAACTTTCTGAGTTTTAACCGCATGTATCTGGATGAAATAGGTTCAGAAGATTCATTTGGGCGCACCATATGGGCACTTGGTTATCTGATAGGTTGCGCTTCAAGCAATTCGTACCGGGAGTTTGCTACAGAGATCTTCCAAAAATCCTTTTCTCATTTCAAGGCGCTTACACACCTAAGAGGAATGGCCAATACAATTATAGGGATTGCGCATTACCTTAAAGTACACCAGACTGATGATGGCATGGTGACTGAAATGGTGCGCCTTACCCAACCGTTGGTTAAAGCCTATGAAAATACCCGCGCTGATGATTGGGAGTGGTTTGAAGAAGGTATGACCTATGATAATGCCATATTACCTCTTGCCTTATTGCACTCTTGCGAGATAACGGGCGATGAATACGTTAAGGAAATTGCCCTGAAAACAATGGCTTTTTTAGATAAACTTACCTTAAGTAACGGCTACCTGAGCCCTGTTGGAAACGATGGCTGGTACTATCGTGGTGGCGCCTTCCCAACGTTTGACCAACAGGCTATTGAAACTATGGCAATGGTGCTGATGCACTTTCAGGCTTACCAGATCTTCAGAAAGCCGGAGCACATTGAAAAAATGTTCCTGAGCTATAAATGGTTCCTGGGCGAAAACACGTTACGTGCGCCGTTGTATGACCACGAAACCAAGGGCTGCTGCGACGGTTTGTTGCCAACCGGTATAAACCGTAACCAGGGTGCAGAAAGTACGCTGGCGTACCTTATATCGCACCTTACAGTGTTGCAAGCCTTTGAGTTGGAGTACGAGTACAATAAATTATCTCGCCAAAAACTGGTAGGAGCTAAATGAAGGTAGCAGTTTTGTCGCCCGTTGCCTGGCGCACACCCCCCAGGCACTACGGGCCGTGGGAACAGGTGGCCTCAAATATTGCCGAAGGGATAATTAGTTTAGGCGCAGAGGTTACTTTATTCGCCACGCGTGATTCAATTACCGCTGGCGAATTAGCATCAATTTGTGAAACTGGTTATGAAGAAGATCGCTCTCAGGACGCTAAGGTACTGGAGTGTTTGCACATCAGCAATTTGGTTGAAAGAGCAGGGGAGTTTGACATTATTCACAACAATTTTGACTTTTTGCCGCTAACTTACTCGGGGCTGGTTAACACGCCGTTTATTACAACAATACACGGTTTTTCATCGCAGCGTATTATACCGGTATATAAAAAGTACAATAGCAGGGGCTATTACGTCTCTATCAGCAATTCAGACCGTAGCCCTGAGTTAGATTATCTGGCTACGGTTTATAACGGCCTTGATGCGGACAAATTTATTTTTAACCAGCATCCGCAGAATTATTTATTATCATTCAGCAGGATACACCCGGATAAGGGCATTGCCGAAGCCATCGCTATCGCCAAAAAAAGTAAATGCAAATTGCTTATTGCAGGCATAGTTCAGGACGAGCGCTATTTTAAAGAGCAGGTTGAACCTCAACTAAATGAGCAGATCGAATACATTGGCAGTGCCGACCCCGAAAAACGTAATTCACTTTTAGGCAACGCAATAGCGCTGTTACACCCCATAAATTTTGATGAGCCGTTTGGTTTAAGTGTAGCCGAAGCCATGCTTTGCGGAACGCCTGTTATTGCTTTTAATAGAGGATCAATGCCTGAGTTGATAAAAGACGGCGAGACAGGATTTTTAGTTAAAAATGTTGACGAAGCCGCCGATGCGGTTGATCAGCTTAAACAAATCAAACGAACTTATTGCCGCGAATGGGCAGAAAGCAGGTTTTCAAGCAAAAAAATGGCAGAAGACTATTTTTCCCTTTATAAAAAGATATTAAGCTGAAGCGTATTGTGCCATTGTGTACGAAGCAATCGCAAGCAAACAAGCGAACTATGCCTGGTTTGTGATCTCTTCGTAACACTTAAAGCAAATAACAACGGGCTTTTAATCCACTCCGTCTTCCTTAAATTTCGCCATCAGTTCATCCAGGTCAACCTCGGCAAATGATGTTGAATAATCAGACAAACCGTACGGTATTATTAGTTTGTTTTTGTGGATGATAGACCCGCATGAGTAAATAACATTGGGCACATAGCCTTCGCGCTCGTCGCTGTTCGGAATCAACAGGGGCTCTTTTAAACGCCCTATTTCTACCTGCGGGTCATCCAGTTTAAGCAAACTTGCACCCAATACATACCTACGCATAGGGCCAACGCCATGGGTTATCACTATCCAGCCGTGTTCAGTTTCAATTGGCGAACCGCAGTTGCCTATTTGTACAAACTCCCACGAAAACTTTGGTTTTTGCAACAACATCGGTTTTTCCCAGATGTTGATCTTATCTGAGTACATAATGTAATTGTTGCAGCCGTCAATACGCGATATCATGGCATACTTGCCATTTATTTTACGCGGAAACAACGCCAGGTTCTTATTTTGGGCCCCTGCACCATACAATGGCATTATCTTAAAGTTATAAAAATCATTGGTTTGCAAAAGTTTAGGCATAATCAGCGCGCCATCGTAAGCCGTGTAAGTAGCATAATATACTGAGCTTCCATCGTCATTTTTAAACTCAACAAAGCGGGCATCCTCAATGCCTTTACGTTCATATTCTGATATCGGGAAGATAACCCTGTCAGATATATCGGTATCCAGCGAAAAGACAATTTCGTAGTAAGAATCAGCCAGCCATAATATTTTGTCGTACTCCAGCTTTTTCATATCGCTTTCCTGCAGCTTTTGCGAGTCGAGTATGATACGACGGAGGTTGGCATATTCAAAATGGTGGTCAAGTTTTCCCTCCAATTCGTGCAGCACATCAATATTTATCTGGGTAATGGCAGCCTTATCAAAAAATAGTTTTTTATTGTATACGGCGTTACGCACAATTTCGGCCTCGTCAATGTAATTACCTGCAGGCAGCACGGTAATATTATTGTCTTTATCAATAAGTGCACGGCGGAAAGTAATGGATGATATATGCCCTTCGCCTACTGCGCGGAAACTCATTATTACGCGGCGCTCACCTTCGGTTAGTTCTGATTGGTCAGGGTCATCAATAATAGATGGATTAAAAAACGCTGCCGACTCAATAGAATATTCATGCGTAAAGTACGAACCAATAAGCAATTTACGGTAAACCGTAAGCGCATCAAAATCAATACCCAACTCGTCAAACAAAGGTTTTAGTTTGCTGCAATGCCTGTTAAGTACCCTTGTTATGTTTCTGTGCCGTTTAGAATACTCCTGTAATAATGGCGACAAAATACTGAATGCGGTTTCTTCACTAACACCTACTACCCGCTCAATTACTTCTTTGGCCCTGTCGTTTCCGTTAAAAAAAAATCTGGCAATAACACGTTTCGAATCTGGATTAACCCTTATGGCTTTACGTTCAATAGCTAACTTCATATAAATTATAACAGCGTAAGTTTTATAGGTAACAACAAGTTATTAAAATTGATTTGGATTATTTCAGAAACGTTGAAAATAGCCGTTTCATTTTTTATCTTCGGAATCCTTATATTGAACAACAACTTTTATCACCTAGTGCAGCATCCTATATTTTATTTTAAACCATTAACAAAATTCAACATAGTTGGTATTTTGATCTATCTTACATTAAGTATAATTGGCTATTGTTTTTCAAACAGCATTAGTCACGACGCAAGAAATACACTTTTCCTTATTTATACCTTTTGTACGCATTTTTTTTTGTATTTAATGGACTATAGGGCCCTTAGAAATATGAGTTATTATCTCTGCTGGATTTTAATAGCAATAGTGCATCTTATATTTTATGCCAATTTTAAAGATGACACAAGCTTTCAAATGGTTAATGGATCAGCTATTATAGGATTTAGAAATACTATATTTCTAGTCCTGATATTTCAGGTTTTACGTTTCCCCAATCTTAAAATTCAGCATCAAGAACTAGTGGCACCAAGTAAAGGGGGCAATAGTGACCTATATGGGGAACGAAATCAAAATTTTTTAGATTTCGCATCTTTTATAATTTATATGGCCGCCATAGCCACTTTGCTTTTCGGTATTTAAGCTTAATTCGTTATGTGATTTTGTAACATATTATATATAAGATGTATGTATAATATCCCCCATTGTTAATTATTGTACTTTTTTAATAAAAAGTCCACCTAACTTAGTTAACCTCCTATTAAATTACATCTACCCTAAAGAAACTATTTGTTTATTAAGTAAACCTGCCGCTAAGCGGGATAAATAATGGCATCCCTTGTGATGTTGAACCAATTATTATTAACCTTTTATTATTTTATTATGAAGAAGAAAACATTACTCTTTATGGGGCTGGCATGTTTAATGGCCTGGTCATCCTGCAAAAAAGACAGCAACAATGATGATGACGGCTATGTAGCATCAGACATTTTTGATCCGGGCAGGCTGGTTGCAGCGGCGGCTAAAGGAAAGCTGGACACCCTTGCCCGCGATTTTGGCTTCTCTGAAGGCCCCGCGGTTGATAAGCAGGGAAATATATACTTCACCGATCAGCCCAATGACAAGATTTTCCGCTGGGACGTATCAAACAGTACATTAACCACCTTTTTAGTGGGAACCGGCCGTTCTAACGGAATGGCATTTGATAAGAGCGGATACCTGATAGCTTGTGCCGATATGTACGGCGAATTGTGGAAGATAGCTTCAAACGGCAACAAAACTGTACTGGTTAACAATTACAATGGCAAATTACTTAACGGCCCTAATGATGTTTGGATAAATCCGGTAACCGGCGGCCTGTACATAACCGATCCTATTTTTCCGCGCGGCTATTGGGCGCCCGGCGACCCGCGCCAACAGGCTTGGGAACCCAAACGATCTGAACAGGCGGCTACCGGTAAGGGTGGGCATGTTTACTACCTTGCTCCTGGTGCCAGATCGCTTGTAAGGGTAACCACGGAAGCAGCCGGCTGGGATGCCGACTCGTGGCCAAACGGTGTAGTAGGCACTCCTGATGGCAAAAAACTGTATGTAAACAAATGGGCAGGCAACAATATGGGTGGCACCTGGGTGTTTGACATTAATGCCGATGGTACGCTTACTAATATGAAAAAGTTTAATGATATGGGCGGCGACGGCATGTCAATGGATGAAAAGGGCAACGTTTACATCAGCAATGGTTTAGGTATAACCGCGTTTGATGCTACAGGTGCCAAGGTATTAGGCATCCCGATAAAGGGAGGCGCTACCAACAACGTTTTTGGCGGTAAAGACAACAATACCTTATTTATAACCGGCCCTTCTGATAAATTAACGTCGGTAAAAATGAATGTGAAAGGGGTGGAGAAGTTTTAATCACCAAACAATGAGGCTGTCTCATAAGTCAAATTTTTAAATTGCCGACGAAATTATATTTGGCTTTATCAAAAACTCTCTATGTTTCTCTATGTTTCTCTGTGCCTTCTTGGCGTGCTCCGTGGTTGTTTTTACCACAAAGAGCTCTAAGTAGGCACAGAGAAACACAGAGCAAAATATTATTTGGCTTTGTCAGCCTCGGTTTTACTTTTGATACAGCCTCATTGTTATAAGCATATGTAATTATCAAACCTACACCTCTCTCCTCAGCCTTGCTACCGGGATATTCATCTGTTCGCGATATTTGGCAACGGTGCGGCGGGCTATGTTGTAGCCTGCGTCTTTTAATATTTCGGTAAGTTTTTCGTCGGCAAGGGGGTGGCGCTTGTCTTCTTTGCCTATATGCTCTTCTAAAATCTTCTTTACTTCTTTGTTTGATACCTCTTCGCCGCTTTCGGTTTGTATGGCCTCAGAGAAGAATGATTTTAACAGGAAAGTACCGTGCTCAGTTTGCACATATTTAGAGTTAGCCACCCGCGATACGGTAGAAATATCCATCCCTATACGGTCGGCAATGTCTTTCAATATCATTGGCTTCAAATTCTTATCGTCTCCGCTTAAAAAGAATTCGTACTGATATTGCATTATGGCGTTCATAGTTTTAAGCAGCGTTTGCTGGCGCTGTTTAATAGCATCAATAAACCACTTGGCCGAATCTAGCTTTTGTTTTACAAACTGCACCGCTTCTTTTAGCTTCTTATCCCGTTGTGAAGCCTTATCATAATGCTGAAACATTTCCTGATAAGAGCGGCTCACACGCAGTTCGGGTGCATTTTTTGAGTTGAGGGTGAGTATAAGCACACCATCACTGTTTTTGATATGGAAATCCGGAATAACCTGCATTTGCTTGTTATTCACCTCGTTTGAGTCGCCCGGTTTCGGGTTAAGTTTCAATATTTCATTCACCACCGCACGTAACTCCTGCGAGTTCATGTTAAGCGATCGCTCCAACTTATCATAGTGCTTACGGGTAAACTCATCCAGGTAATCCTCAACCACCATAATGGCTTTTTTTATAATAAGGTCGTTGGGGTCTTTTTTTCGCAATTGTATTAACAGGCATTCCTGTAAACTACGTGCGCCAACACCTGCCGGGTCAAAACCCTGAATTACCTTCAGCATATCTTCCACTTCCTCATCATCGGCCATTACATTTTGCGAAAAGGCGAGGTCATCTGTAAGCGAAGTAACCGGGCGGCGCAAGTAGCCGTCGTCGTCTAAACTCCCAATTATCTGCTTGCCTATAACAAAATCTTTGTCTGATAGTGGCAGCATATCCAACTGCGCCTGCAAGCTTTCAAAAAACGAATTTTGCACGGCCAGCGGCATTTCTTTGCGCTCCTCTTCGTCGTCGCCGTTCTGGTCATAGCGCGATCCGTATTCGTTTACATTATCTTCCTGCAGGTAATCGTCAATGTTAAACTCATCCATTTCGCCGTGTTCCTCGTCGCTGTTAAAGTTGTCTTCATCAGGGTCGCGGTCGGGGTATTGTTCTTCGGGTTCGTTTAAGTTGGTCAGGCTCAGATCCTCCAACGCAGGGTTTTCTTCCAGTTCCTCTTTTATACGCGTATCTAACGAAACGGTGGGCACCTGCAGCAATTTTATAAATTGAATTTGCTGCGGAGAGAGTTTCTGTAATAATTTTTGTTGAAGGTTCTGTTTAAGCATAAAATAGATTAGGGCAAATCTACATCAATTACCATTAAATTTGAAAACTTAGTTACTATGGTTACATTTATCCTATAAATACCAAATACATTAATTTGTTTTTGGTGCTAAAAAAAATACCTATACATTTTATAAGCTATGGCTATAATAAAAGAATTTAAAGAATTTGCTTTGCGTGGCAATGTTATTGATCTGGCAGTGGCGGTAGTTATTGGTACAGCCTTTAACAAGATAGTAAGTTCATTAGTTGAGGACATTATTACACCGGCCATACTTACCCCGGCGTTAAAGGCAGCCAAACTTGCTGATCTGGCTGAGTTGGTAATACCCGGAACAGCCATTAAATACGGCAATTTCTTATCAGAGATTATATCGTTTATTATTGTTGCGTTTTCTTTGTTTATTGTTATTAAAGCGATTAATACTTTTAAAAAGAAGGAAGAAGGTACCCCGGCTGCTCCGCCAGCGCCAACAAAAGAACAACTTTTACTTACGGAGATAAGGGATTTGCTGGCTAAGAGGCTTAGTTGATAGATATTTGTTTGAACTAAGATTTTTAAGATTAAAAGATTTTAGGATTAAAGTACTCCTTATAATCCGGAAATATTATAATCCTGGTTCAAACAACTGGACTATTTTGACGCAGTCAAAATAACGTAATCGCCTTTTTTCTCCAGTTCCTTCCAGTCGGGGTTGTCTAAATTTTTGCCTGAATACGCATTAATGGTTACTACCTTAGCCTTTGGTGCGTAATTTTTTAATTGGGCCACAATACCCATCTTTTCTTCACTGTGAAAGCCGCCGTTAACCTGCATGATTTTATAATCTTTATGCTTTTTGTAAAACCTAGCTATGCTCCAGGCCATGGTAGCATCCCACAAACTTTGCGATTGGTAAATATGCATGCCACCCATTGCGCTATGCCCGCCCATTTCTGCAACAAATTTTTCGTAATAAGGCCCGGTAGCGGTATCAATAGGCAAGGGCGGCAGATGGTTAAGTGCTGCTTTGTTTAATACTTTAAGTCTTTCAAATGTGCCCGTAGTAACCATATTGGTGTAGCGTGCCGGCGCATTGGCGGCTATTACCGGTATACCGTTGCTTTTGGCCAGTTCAACCATAGGCCTGTAGTCGGTTTTATACCGGGGCCACGCACGGGTATCTGTTATCATATTCTTTTCGCGGATAAAATCATTCAGATATTCGTTTAAAACGGGCTGCACATCTGTTTCAAACATCTCCATTGAGAGGGCCAGTTTGCCGGGATATTTAGCTGCCAGCGCTTTAAGCAGATCAAGTTCGGCAGCATGGCCCAGGCTGTCATCATGTAATTCGCCAAAAAAAACTATATCTGCGGTATCCATAGCTTGCAAAACATCCGCAAGTTGTACTTTGCCTTTTGTAGCGGTGTTATATATAACATACCCCGCTTTAGTACTATTTTGAGCGAACAGGTAAACAGGAAATAATAGAAGAAGCAGGGCCAGCCGGAGGTTTATCATACAAAAACGTTAAGCATTAAAGTAGTGCGCAAATATACAAGTATAAAATATGTGCATAAATGTATTTGAAAAGTACAAAAATAGCACTACATTTGCGCTCTTGTTTTAAAAAACAAATAGAATAAAAAGTCATGAAAAGAACGTTCCAGCCTTCTCAAAGGAAAAGAAGAAATAAACACGGTTTCCGTGAGCGCATGTCAACTGCTAACGGTAGAAGAATATTAGCAGCCAGAAGAGCAAAAGGCAGAAAAAAATTAACTGTATCTGACGAGCGTCGTCATAAAGCATAAACCCTCCGGTTGCTTCTTACTAGCATAATAGAGGCCTGAACCGGTTATTTTAAACAATTTCGGTTCAGTACAAATGCAAACCTTTAAAAAGGAAGAACGGTTATGTAACAAAAGGCTTATTGATGGTCTTTTTCATAACGGTTCTTCCTTTTTGTGTTATCCCTTTAAAGCTTCCTGGTTAGTTGTTAACGGGCCGCAGGAAGTACCTGTGCAGGTATTGTTTTCTGTTGCAAAAAAACGCTACAAACGTGCGGTAGACCGTAACTTGCTTAAGCGCCGCATGCGCGAAGCATACCGCCTTCACAAGCAGGAGCAATTGTATAATTTACTAAAGCAGGCCGACAAGCATATTATACTTTCAATAGGTTATATTGGTAAAGAGATAAACGAGTATAAGCTAATTGAAAGGAAAATGTTAAAGTTGCTGGCGCAACTTTGCGAAGGGATTGCTAAATGAACGCTATAGCAAACATATTAAAAGCAGGCATAGGTGCTGTTTTTGTGGTGCTGATAAGGTTTTATCAATACTTTATCTCGCCTTTAACCGGGGCCTCGTGCCGTTATACGCCTACCTGCTCGCAATATGGCCTGCAAGCAATAAAAAAATATGGCCCCTTTAAAGGCGGATGGTTAACTTTGAAACGCATTGCAAGTTGCAACCCCTGGGGCGGCCACGGGCATGATCCGGTGCCTTGATGGTCATTGGTCAATGTGTCATTAGTCATTAGTTTGACTTAGAATTGACTAATGACCAATGACCAATGACCAATGACAATTGACTAATGACCAATGACTATACTGCAAATAGAAACAGCCACAACCGTATGTTCGGTAGCTTTAGCTAACCAAGGTAAAGTTATTGCCTTTAAGGAGGTGAACGAGCGTAACGTACATGCCGAAGTGATAACTGTTTTTATTGATGAAATACTTAAATCTGCTAATATTAAATACAACGAGCTTGATGCCATAGCTGTAAGCAGTGGGCCGGGATCATACACAGGTTTGCGTATAGGCGTATCAACCGCCAAAGGCTTGTGTTACGCGTTGGATAAGCCCCTGATAGCTGTTGAAACACTGGAGGCAATGGCTGGTGGTATAATTGCAGGTGGTGTTGATAATGATGTATTATTATGCCCCATGATTGATGCCCGCCGCATGGAAGTTTATACCGCTTTATTTGATGCAACAGGCACACGGGTGCAAGCTACCTCCGCCGAAATTATTGACGCGAATAGTTTTTCTGCATGTTTAGCGCAAAGCAAAATTTTATTTTTTGGCGATGGTGCCCCTAAGTGTAAAGAGGTATTAAGCAATAATGCCAACGCGCTGTTTGCTGATGATTTTGCCAATTCTGCTGCACATTTAACTAAACTTGCTTACCAAAAATACCAGGCCGGGCAATTTGAGGATGTGGCCTATTTTGAGCCGTATTATCTAAAAGATTTTTTGATAACTAAAAAGGCCTAATAGTTTTTGTCTTTCTTTTCTCCTTTAAATATCTTATCCCACATGCGGCCAAAAAAGCCTTTTTCTGAGCCATCAGGTATAAAGCTGGCATTCATGGCATGTTCAATAACGTTGCCGAACTTGAAGGATGCCCCTATAAAAAAGTCGGCACCACTGTAGTTGTGGGCAACGCCGGTTGTTTGGCGCTGTGGTACGTTGGGGCTGGTTACCGCCATGCGTGCTGCGCGCGCGGTGGGTAAAAGTTTTTCGGTGCCAATAAAAAACTCAACGTTTGGTGTTTTGTACATAAACTGCCCGCCAAAGTTAAATATGCCCATAGTGTGGTAGGAGGTTGTTAAAGTTGCAGTGTAACTATTATACCCAAAAGGCACTACTGCAGCACCCGATATGCCATCGTAAAAAAGCTCTTTGGATACAATGAGCGTAGGCGAGAGTTTAAACTTGTGATCGTAATCAATCCAGTAGGTTTTGTTAACGCTAAACTCTGCCAGCGCATTTGTTTTGCTGTAAAACCGCTTACCTGTTTTATTGGTAGATGTAATGCTTTGCACGGAGTCTATTATATTATCCTCGCGTTTAGCGGTTGTAATGCCGGGAATTACCGTTCCCGGGTTGTTAAAGTCTGAGTGGTAAGCCTCGCCACCCCAATGTATCACGCCCAGATTTTTTAAATTATATTGGAACCGGAAACCCTGCCTGCCCGTAACGCCCGCACCTATGCTAATAGCCACGCCCGGATTTTTTAAGCTGAACAAGCTAAGGGTGTCGCTGGCGCGTGCAGTGCCCCGCATTGACAACGTTGCCGCGTCGTTTGGCCTGTCAAACACAACGCCCGACTGAACTATGTTTACCTCGCGGTAAGCCATGCCCAAAAGTGCACTTACTTTTACACCTAAAGCTAAACGCGGATTTATCTGTTCGCGGTAGGATAAAGAAAATTGATTATACACCTGATAGGAGAACCTGCTGTTAAAAATGTCAGCATAAACATCTTTATTAAAATTGGTTGAGCCGTTAAACAAGGCTATTGATTCGTCCGTTGCATAGCCCCGGGTTTCGGTGTGGTTGCTTATGGAGAAACCGAGCTCCTGATTACCGTTTAAACTTGTAAAAATTTTAAGCATACCCAGGTACAGGCTTGAATTGCTCCTGATGTTGCTGTACTTTTTGTTGCCAATTTCTAAAGCCCCTGTATTATAATATCCCCAGGATAAACGGCTCGTAAGCGCATTCTGTGCGTTTCCGGTTACATAAAAGTTGCCGCTAAAATTCGGAAAAAAAAAGTTAGAGGCTATTGCTCTGCTGGAGTCTGGTATAAAGGAGCGCTGCGAAGGATTTTCAAAAGAATCATACAAAGTGCCTGTGTTATATTGCGAATACTGCTGTGCAAAGAGCTTTGCAGTTGACATTATCAAACAACTTATTATTATTGTTTTCTTCATTCGGGATATCAGGGTATTTTTTCTAAATATAAAAAATCCAGTTCACTACATAAAAACGGAAGCTGTTAATGTTTTATTACAGCATTATTTATTTACAGAAGCTGTATCAGGGGTATTCAAATTCATACAAAAAACAGTGTAGAAATTTTTATCAGCCGATGATAGCTGATATGATGCGGCATAGAAGCTGTTCCATCCCGGTTTATTTTCGCTAAAAGCTTTGTAAAAATCATTATTAAGGTCGCGTTTAAAAATGTTCTGGCTGTTTTTAAAGTTTATAAACCAGCTAACATTGCTTTGCCCCGTAGTTAATTTGTTAAAATTGTTGTAAGCCGGCTGCTTGCTTTGAAACTTGCTGTTAAAATAAGTATCGCGATAGCTTACCAATTCGTTTCTACTGTTAGCCAGTACCAAATAATTATCCACTATCATAAACCAGGGGTGGTTAAACATATAAAAAGCATCGCCCAATAAAAAGAATGGTATTTTATTGTAGTTAAAACGGCCTATGCCATCGCCATCCATATTGCTTATGTTGTACATAACCGGCTTCAGTTCAGATCCGTCTGTAAGTGTTACCAAAGCAAGTTTTTCTATAAAGCGCGTGGTTACAACAGCAAACTCCTTACCCAGAACGCGATTAAATTCAGGGATCAGGTTAATGCCAGTCTCTGTTTTGATTTTTTTAAACAGCGAGTCTTTTTGGTGTTGCAAGCCTGCTTTTGCCTGCCATTGCGAAAGGTCGGTTTTAAATTTTTTAGGATCAGATACCGCAAAGTTAATACTGTAGGCGGTTGTTGAAGGAAATATGTTTTTCAGCTCGTTAACAACAGGTTGCTGTCCTAAAAATAAGCTCAGATAACTAGACGCCTTTGCAGGGTCGGTCTCGGTAAAACCGCTGAACATTAACGCATCGCTTTTAAAATTCAGATCAAGCACCCCTAATGCCGGAAACACGCGCTGACTTTTAAAAATATCGCTGTTTTTGTTTCTGAGCAGCTTATCAAATAAAGGGTTTAGCTGGGCGTAGTTAATATAAATATTGGCCAAAGAATTTGCCGTTTGCTGCTGGGGCAGTAAAATGAAATTCTTCTCATTCTTTTTGGGTTGATAAGCCATAAAAGCATCAATCAGTTCCTTTGAAAAACTGGCTGCATAAACGCCCTTCTCTTTACTTACTAAATAAAAATGCTTGTTAAAAAGAAGCGAATAGATATCAAATCCTTTGCTTTCGCCATAATCAAGGGGCGTTATTTTCAACAGCGTTTTATCGCGATCCGTTTTATCAAGCCCCGAGGGATCAAACTTTTTCTCAACAGATGTGGTAAGCAGCAAACCGATAGTGTTATCTTTTTGGGGATGGAAAGATATAAAAGTATTCTGGCCGTTAAACAAAGGTTTAAGGAGTGGATACGTCAATAATTGACTGCGCAAAACGTCTAATTCGTGCAATTGTTCTTTACCCACAACCGCGGCAAATAACTCATTGCCCTTATATATTTCGTAAAAACTGTCCTCATTATTAAACCCGAAAATCAGAGCGGCATTGTTGGGAATAGACTGCAATACACTGGTAGTGCGCGAGCCCGGTGTGCTTAAATTCCTGAAATACAAAACCGCCAAAAAAACGATAGCTATAAACAGTATTACCGATAAAATAATGGGTCGCCTCATGTTTGTATGGTAAGCGCAAGTTATGATTTTTAGCCGATAGCATTCAAGTAATAGTTTCAATTGGTTAAATTAGCCCTTTATTTAAAGCATGGATAAGCACATCATTATTACGGCATCGGTTTTGGGCATGCTGGCAGTTATAGCCGGAGCATTTGGGGCACACGCGTTAAAGGCTGTGCTGGCGGCAGAGCAATTGCAAACATGGCAAACAGCTGTACAATACCAGTTTTATCATGTATTTGCTCTGCTGTTTTTGGCAGCATTTGCACAGCAAAACAGCAGTTACACCAACGTGGCTTTCTATTTGTTTACTTTTGGTATCATTTTCTTCTCCGGCTCATTATACATCCTATCGGTAAGATTTGCACTTAACTGGCACTGGGCCAAATTTTTGGGCCCCGTAACACCCATAGGCGGCCTGCTGTTTATTGGCGGCTGGCTTATGCTGTTGCTTGGCGCTTTAAAGCAAAAGTAAGATGCTTGAATTTGCCGAAGCTGCTTATCAATCCCGTAAAACCTTTTTTGTTGAGGTGATACTGCCTTTGGCCATTGCCAAAAATTATACCTATCGCGTACCGTTTGAAATGAATAACGCCGTGCAGATTGGTAAACGCGTGGTGGTGCAGTTTGGCAAAAGCAGAATGTATACGGCCGTTATTGATATGATAACGGAAACCCCTCCGGAGAAATACGAAGCCAAATATATTTTAGAGATACTAGACAACCGCCCCGTTGTTACCGAAACGCAGTTGAGTTTTTGGAAATGGATGGCCGAGTATTATATGTGCAATGATGGCGAGGTGATGAATGCCGCACTGCCATCGGCATTAAAACTGGCCAGCGAAACCAAAATTACACTGAACCGAGAGTTTTTAGTTGATAAGGCAGAACTAAACGACCGCGAATTTATGATAGTGGAGGCGCTTGACCTGCAGCCCGAACTTACCGTAAGCGACATTGCCAAACTGCTGGGACAAAAAACAGTAATGCCCATACTTAAGCTGTTGTTTGAAAAAAACATCATCAACATATCCGAAGAGGTAAGCGAGCGGTACAAACCCCGCATGCGCACTTTTTTAGCGCTTAATCCGGTTTACAATGATCAGGAGCAGCTAAGAGATCTTTTTGGGATTCTGGAGAAACGTGCCCCAAAACAGGCCGACGCGGTACTGGCCTACATAAAATTATCGCGCCGGCAAAAAGCAATTTCAAAAACCGAATTGATTGAGGAAAGCGGCGCCGGAGCATCAAGTATAAACTCGCTGATTGAGAAAGAAGTATTTATTGCCCAGGAGAAAAATGTGAGCCGCCTGCATATGGAGGATGAAGGGATTTTTGATGTATTTGATCTGAGTGAGCAACAGCTGGGAGCTTTGACAAACATTAAAAAGCAGTTTGAACAAAAGGATGTGGTGCTGCTGCATGGCATTACCTCATCAGGCAAAACGCAGATCTACATCCGTTTAATTGAGCAAGCTATTGCCCAGGGCAGGCAGGTGCTTTACCTGCTGCCCGAGATTGCCCTTACTACACATATTATTGAACGCCTGCGCCAGTATTTTGGCACCAGTATAGGCGTTTACCATTCGCGGTTTAATGACAACGAAAGGGTAGAAGTTTGGCAAAAAGTACTGAATAATGAATACAAGGTTGTGCTTGGTGCACGCTCTGCAGTGTTTTTACCCTTTCAGGATCTGGGTTTGATCATTGTTGATGAAGAACACGAAGTATCCTATAAGCAATACGACCCCGCACCCCGTTACAATGCCCGCGACGCTGCTATATTTTTAGCTAATATGCACAACGGCAAAGTACTATTGGGGTCGGCCACACCATCATTCGAGAGTTATTTTAACGCACGCACCCATAAATACGGCTTGTCCGAATTGACAGAACGTTTTGGTGGAACAGCGCTGCCGGTTATTGAGGTGGTAAGCATTGCCGAAGAGACCAAAAAGAAAACCATCCAATCGCATTTTACCAGCGCGCTGATGCTGGATATACAAGAGGCGCTGGCCAATAAGGAGCAGGTGATACTTTTCCAGAACAGGCGTGGCTATGCGCCGGTGCTGTTATGCAAAGTTTGCGCCTACACACCTAAATGTATTAATTGTGATGTAAGCCTTACCTACCACAAACACAGCGGTAAGCTGCATTGCCATTATTGCGGGTACAAGGAAGATACGCCTTCTGTTTGCCCGGCCTGCGGCTCAACGCATCTGGAATATAAAGGTTTTGGCACCGAGAAAATAGAAGATGAGTTGGCCATGCTTTTGCCTGATGCACGCATAGCACGCATGGACCTGGATACCACGCGCTCGCGCAACTCGCTGCAAAACATACTGAATGATCTGGAAGAAAAAAAGATAGACATTTTAGTAGGCACCCAAATGGTAGCTAAAGGGCTTGATTTTGCCGACGTTACCGTTATAGGTATTATTAATGCGGATAGTATGCTCAAGTTTCCGGATTACAGAGCAAACGAACGCAGCTACCAGATGCTGGCGCAGGTGAGCGGCAGGGCGGGGCGCAGGGGCAAACAGGGTAAAGTGGTGATACAAACTTATGATGTGAAGCACCGGGTAATTAAACAGGTTATTGAAAACGATTACCGCGACCTGTATTTTACCGAAATGGAGGAACGCAAAAGCTTTAATTACCCGCCGTTTTACCGCGTTATCAACCTGGACATAAAGCATAAAGACCCGGAAATGCTGTACAATCAGGCAGCATACCTGGCTACGGAACTTCGTAAAAGTTTTGGCGACAGGGTAGTTGGCCCGGAAACGCCGTTGGTTAGCCGCATACGCAACTATTACATTAAATCCATTATGTTAAAGTTTGAAAAGGATGGCGTATCGGTCAACAAGGTTAAAGCTACCATTCGCGATGTGATAACGCAGTTTCAAACCACTAAACTGAGTAAGGGTAGTATTGTGCAAGCGGATGTGGATCCGTATTAAGCGATAGGTCGCCTGTTAAACCCCATTACTTTTTATTTATCTCCTTCACCTCAATTTGTTCAATACCCGGATCATTAGCAATCATACCGCAATGGTAGCGTGATGACAATAGCTTATAAGAAATAACCACTTTAAGGTTGTTTTGCTTATATCTTTCGGGCAGGTTAACCACATTGTAATACGTTCTTGAAGGTCCTGTTTGGTTATCATAAGGCCCTACACCCTCAACATATATAAGCCACTCACAACCATCCAACGCTATTGATCCGGTATAAACCACCGTTGCCTCGGTTGTTAAAACGTTTTTATCTTTTTTGCAGGCAGTAAAACCCATTAATATCAGACCTATAACAACAATGAGTTTAAGGCGTGGGTTTGTGTTCATAGGGTTTTAATTTTAAGATACGCGTCAATGTGTTCCGTAAATTATTTACTTCTTCTTTATATCCAACAACTTTATCTCATCTATCTTCTGCCCCCAACCGCATTCAAATTTCGAGGCCAGCGTTTGGTAGCGGATGCTTACTTTAAGCTCAGTTTCTTTAAATTTCTCGTCAAGATTGGTGGGGCTGTAGTTGGTATCGCCAATTCTTATTACCCATCCGCAGCCGTCGGCTGCAACGGCTCCGGCATTTATTACGGTGGCGTCTGTGTAAGCAAGTTCTGTTTTTTTGCAGGCTGATGTACTCAGGGCAACAATGAATAATGTTAGCAGTAATAGTTTAAAGTTTTGTGTGAGTTTCATAGGTTGTTTGTTTGCTGATAAAACGCAGGCTGCGGCAGGTTTGCTACAGCATCAGAAAAATATTAATTATTCGCTGTCTGGAAAATCCGCTTAAGTTACTTTTCAAAGTATTAATTATCAGTTTTCTTATATTAAATTGACTTCCTAACGAATAAGTCTGTTGCAAAACGTTGCAAGTAAAAAATGTAAGCATTTTATAATCATATACTTACAAATATTTGCTGTTGCAGTTGTTGCACCTGTTGCTGTATTTTTCTGCAACACCACGTTTTATTTTAAATAGATAAGCAGACAATCAGCTACATAATTAATTCTGCTTTTCTGCCGGACTGAAATGCGGCAAATCATACTAACTTTGCTGTATAATGGCATATAAATACGATGATAATTACCGGGAACGTGGTGCGCGAAAAAAACTGGTTGATGAGTTAAAGAAAAAGGGTATTGAAGACCGCCAGGTATTGGAAGCTATTGGCAAAGTGCCCCGCCATTATTTTTTTGATGAAACCTTTTGGACGCAGGCCTATAAAGACATTGCCTTCCCCATTGGTGAGGGACAAACCATTTCGCAGCCCTACACTGTAGCCTATCAAACTGAACTACTCCACATAAAAAAAGGCGATAAAGTGCTGGAAATAGGCACCGGCTCCGGCTACCAAACCTGTGTACTGATTGAGGTAGGCGCCAAAGTTTACACCATTGAGCGCCAGGAAAAACTATATGAGCGCACCAAACAGGTGTTACCCCACATTGGCTACCGTGCCCGTTTTTTCTGTGGCGATGGCTCAAAAGGCATTGCCCTGCACGCACCTTATGACAAGATAATAGTAACCGCCGGCGCCCCTACCGTGCCCGATATATTGCTGGGTCAACTAAAAATTGGTGGTATACTGGTAATCCCTGTTGGCGATGCTGAATCGCAAAAAATGGTAACCATCCTAAAAACCGGAGAGCACGATTACGAGAAACATGTATTAGATACTTTTAGGTTTGTACCGTTGGTAGGGGAGAGAGCGTGGTAGGATTTCGAATTTCGGATGTTCGATTTCGAATTTATTGCCAATTCAGTCTGCTAATATAATTTTTGAATTTCTCTAAAAGCAAGTTACCGGGATATGCTCGTTCGTGCTCAACGGGTTGATAGGGCACCGGGTAATACTTAAATTCCCACACCCGTTTTGATTGGTCGAATTTTATATGCAGTGACTCTCGATCCGGCTCAATAGGGTGATAAATGCTTATCACGAGTTTGTCCAGCGATGTGTAGGCAAATACTCTTTCACCCAAATTGCTGTCATCGGTGATATAGTTAAGCACAGGAAGTATTTCTTCCAGTGGCCATCCATGTGCAATCATAGCAGTATAAGTAGATTTTATTTCATCCCATTTTATCGCTTCCATTGTTTGATATTTTAAATCCGAAATTGAACATTCGAAATCCGAAATCAAAACTACCTTTTCATCGCCCTATCCATCTCCACTTTAGTATCGCGTTCTTTCAGGCTTTCGCGTTTATCGAATGTCTTTTTCCCTTGGGCTAAAGCTATTTCTAACTTGGCAAAACCGCGTTCGCTGATAAAAAGTGCTAACGGCACAATGGTCAATCCCTTTTCTTCGCCGCGGGTAAGCAGTTTCTTTAATTCGTTTTTGTTGAGCAGGAGCACGCGGTCGCGTTTAGCCTCGTGGTTGTAGAATGAGCCGAAAGAGTATTCAGATATGTGCAGGTTGCGTACGTACAATTGCCCGTTCATAAAAGTGCAAAAGGCATCGTTTATATTGGCCTTACCATCACGAATTGATTTTATCTCGGTACCAAGCAATTGTATACCCGCTACATACTTATCCAGTATGCTGTATTCAAAATACGCTTTCTTATTCTTTATGTAGACTTTATCCTGACTCATTGCTGCAAACTTAGGGATTTTTTGTCATTGGTCATTAGTAATTGGTGTTTGGAGTAATGGCAGATGACTAATGACCAATGACTAATCAACAGCGGAAGGTTTAACCACCAACACGGGCACATCAATCATGTGGCGCACTTTGTTTACCGTTGTGCCAAATATCAGATCTTTAATAGCCTTGTGTCCGTGCGAACCCATCACAACAAAGTCTATCTTTTCCTCATTAACAATTTTAGCTATAGATTTTGCCGCCATACCGAAACCAACTTTGGCCCGGGAATTATACCCCATTTTTTGCATAGCTATAACATACTGATTGATGTTATCTACATCGCTTTGTGTTTCGTGGTCCATTACTTCACCGCCGTAGTATTGCGCACCGGCAGTTTCCACTACGTGGATGAGGGTATAGAGTGCTTTCTCGCCACCCTGCATAATACCATGACGGATGGTGTTGGTATCGTTCTTAGAAAAATCAATGGTGATGCCTATGTGGTGATACTGTATGGCATCCAGATCGCTTATTACGGTAGCAATACCATGTGGTATGAATATGGGATCATCCCGGTGTTTAAACAGCAAAGGCCTCAAAAATACGTATAGCAGCAATATAGCAATGCCCAGCACTACCGGGATAACCAAAACATATATCCACACAAGGGTGCCGCCTGACGATTCAGTGATCCAGCTATATATCTGCTCATAAACCAGTTTGCCGTTAAGGCCAACAATTATTACAGCGCTGGCCCAAGCGCCTATTTTAGCCCAGGTGCCAATGGAGAACTTACCCATTTTTTTACGGTCGCTGGTAAAATGGATGAGCGGTATAACAGCAAAGCCCAGCTGCATACTCAACACCACCTGACTCAGAATAATCAACTTACCCAAACCGTCTTCGCCATAATATAAAATGGTAAACACAGCGGGTACAATGGCCAAAATCCGAGTAAGCAGGCGTCGTAGCCAGGGCTCAACACGCAGGTTAATATGCCCTTCCATAATTATTTGCCCGGCTAAAGTGCCCGTTATGGTAGAGCTTTGCCCGGCCGCTATAAGCGCAATGGCAAACAATACAGGCGCTGTTTTGCCGAAAATGTTTTCTAATAATTTGTAGGCATCCTGTATCTCTGCAATCTCAAAATAGCCATTTTTAAAAAACGCACTTGCGGCCAATATCAAAATAGCGGCATTAACCAAAAAGGCCAAATTCAGCGCAATTACAGTATCAAAAAAGTTGAACTTAATGGCGGTTTTGATACCGGCGTCGGTACGCACTATCTGCCGCGTTTGTACTAATGACGAGTGCAGATAAAGGTTATGCGGCATAACTGTTGCACCTATAATGCCAATGGCTATGTACAAAGCACTGCCGGATAAGTTGCCCGGGATAAAACCTTTTGCAACCTCTACAACATCTGGCTGAACAATAAACATTTCTATCAGGAACGACAGCCCGACGATAAATATCATCGAGACAATGAAAAGCTCCAGCTTGCGCATGCCTTTGTTCATCAAAAAAAGCATTAACAGGGTATCAGTTATAGTAAGCGATACACCCCAAATGAGGGGCAGGTCAAACAATAACTGCAAGCCTATAGCCATACCTATTATCTCGGCCAAATCGCAGGCAATGATGGCCAGTTGCGCCAGTATGTATAAAAAAAAGTTAACAACACGCGGGTAAGCGTTTTTTGATGCCTGTGCCAGATCCAATCCCCGCACTATTCCCAGGCGTGCACTAAGAGATTGCAGTAGTAAGGCAATAAGGTTTGATGCCAGCAATACCCATATCAGCTTGTAGCCAAATGCGCTGCCTCCAGCTATATCAGTTGCCCAATTGCCCGGGTCCATATAACCAACGCTAACCAGATACGCAGGGCCTATAAATGCAAGTACTTTTTTCCAACCGGTTTTATTTGCCGTTTGCACGGAGCTATGCACATTGGATAATGATTCTTTTCCGGTACTCATATGGCTATTAATAAATTGCTTGCCACCTCGCGGCTTATGTTAATATTTTTACCTTCCATATTTAACACAACGGACCGGTCATAATCTATAACTTCCACCGTCTCTATTTTCTTTCCTATAACCAGTTGTAATTTCTCCAGATACTGCAAAAATGCAGGGGAATGGTCGCGCACGCCAGATATTATTCCGCACGCCTTTATACCCAACTCCGCAATGCTTACCAACTCGTTCTGTTTAATTTTACCATTCCTATCGGGTATTGGGTCGCCATGCGGATCATACCGGGGGTAACCCATAAACTTATCAAGCCTGTCTATCAGTTCTAATGATGATATATGCTCCATTTCTTCGGCCATATCATGCACCTCATCCCACTTAAAATTTAGTTTTTCTACCAAAAAGTACTCCCAAAGTCTGTGTTTTCTTATAATGTTAACCGCTATCTTTTCGCCTGCAGGGGTTAAGCTAACGCCCTGGTATCTGGCATAATTAATCAGTAGTTTCTCGGCCAGTTTCTTTACCATATCCGTAACCGAAGCAGCTTTTGTGCTTAGCGCCGCTGCAATTTGATTAGTGCTTACGTTGGCGTTATTTAACGACAAATGATAGATGGCTTTTAAATAATTCTCTTCGGCTAAAGTATTCATTTAAACAAATCTAATAATAAATTTAGACTTGTCTAAATTTTAGTTTGATGAAATTTAATTTTTTTAAAGGCGCTTTTAAAAAATTAAATTCGGTAATTTGTTAAAAATTGTTAGCTATGGCCGCAGAACTAGACAAGATAGATTTTCAGATACTTAAAATATTACAAGAGAACGGCAGGATAACTAACCTGCAATTATCTAACGAAATAGGCTTATCGCCTGCGCCTACATTAGAGCGGGTGCGCAAACTGGAAAACGCCGGTTACATTAAAAGTTATCATGCTTTGGTTGATGAGGAAAAATTGGGCCTGGGTATTAAAACGTTTATACAGATCTCGCTTGATTTTCATCAGAAGAACACCATACAAACATTTATTGATGAGATTAAAAGCATTAAAGAAATTACCGAGTGCCACCATGTAACCGGGCAATGCGATTTTGTGCTGAAAGTTTATGTGCGCGACATCAAATCGTACGAGCAACTCATTATGGAGAAAATAAGCCGCATAAGCGTGGTTAAAACCTTCCAGACGATGATGATTATGAGCACCAGTAAAAAGGAGCCGATAGTGCCGCTGGAGTATTAAGTTAGAATCAAGAATCAAGAGCCAAGAATCAAGACAAAAAATTTAATCTTGATTCTTGACTCCCTAAGAAATCTGCCAATCTATCGACTTCTTCCCCGTTTTTTCCAAATATGCGTTTGTTTTTGAGAAGGGTTTTGATCCGAAGAAATTGCCCTTTATTACTGCCATAGGCGATGGGTGGCTTGATTTGAGCACCAGGTGTTTGCTCTCGTCTATTAATACAGATTTTGATTGCGCGTAGGCTCCCCAAAGGATAAATACAACCCCCGTTTTTTTATCGGATACCGTTTTTATTACATGGTCTGTAAATTGTTCCCATCCCTTTTTTTGGTGCGATCCGGCTTCACCTGCGCGTACAGTGAGCGTGGCGTTTAATAACAGCACTCCTTGTTCGGCCCAATGGGTCAGGTCTCCGCTGCGCGGGATGGTGAAGCCGGGGATATCTGTAGCCAGCTCTTTATAAATGTTTTGTAATGATGGCGGCGTTGCTACGCCCTTTTGTACAGAAAATGATAAGCCATGCGCCTGGTTGGCACCATGATAAGGGTCTTGCCCGATGATAACCACCTTCACCTCGGTGAATGGTGTTTTCCAAAACGCGTTAAAAATATCAGCGCTTTTGGGGTAAATGGTTTTACCGGCCTGCTTCTCGTCTTTTAAAAACTGTTTAAGTTTTAGCATGTAATCTTTTTCAAATTCATCACCCAAAACTTCTAACCACGAAGGCTCTAATTCTATCGCCATAAATATTAATGCAGCTGTTGATTTACAGTGCAAATAAACGGATATTTGCACTCTGATTTTTAACAGGAATAAAAGAAAATTATGTCAAATATTATACGGCTTGTTATAGCCTGCACAGTGTTAGGAGGATCAATAGCACTTTGTGTTTTTGGTTTTTGGGGATGGGGAATACCGTTGTTTTTAATTGGAGCAATTATATTGCTTACCTTCTTTTTTAACGAAAATATGCTGATAGCCCAATATTTTCTGCGTAAAGAAGACACCGAAAAATCTGAACTTTGGTTATTAAAAATAACTGATTACGAAAAGCAGCTGCACAAAAACCAACACGGCTATTATAATTTGCTGATAGGTTTAATAGAGTCTCGTAAGGCACCATTAAAGTCTGAAAAATATTTTAAGAAAGCTTTGTCTTTGGGCATGACCATGTCTCATAACATCGCACTGGCAAAAATTAGCCTTGCAGGCATATCAATGGCAAAGCGCAACAAGCGCGAGGCGCAGATGTATTTGTCAGAAGCTACTAAAGATGATAAGAACAAGCTACTGGCTGATCAGATAAAGATGATGAAAGGGCAGCTGGCGCAAATGGATAAGCAAGTAGTAAAAGGCTTTCGCCCGCAATATTAAGGATTTAGGTAAAAGGTAAAAATAAAATAGGCTTTAAAACCATTGGTTTTAAAGCCTATTTTTCTTCAATTGAACCGAAGTAGGCAGGTTCAGATCTGCTAAAGTCGGCTCTTGATGTGTAACGCTCTGTTACTTCTGCTTCAGCAGCCGGATCGGCAACTTCAACAATTTTTAACAAACTTCTGATAAACGACAGGTTAAAATTTTGTCTGTTTAGTTTTATCAGGTACTCGTTCTCCGTGATTTCTAAGATAGAGTTAGTCATAACTTTTCAATAAAGTGTGTTTGTAAAAATAAGCAACACATTCAATGCCAAAGTTTTGATTGTTTTATCATTGTATTAAAGAATTGTTAACAACTTGTGTTAATTATTAGTTAGGTAATTTGCGATTAGGATAAAGTCTGAACCCCTGATGCACTTAGCACTCTGCGGGTCTCTGTGACTTCTTAGTGAACTCTGTGTTAAAATAGCCACTGAGATCGCTGAGTAGACACAAAGGACACAAAGAGAAGGTATGAAACATATTTTACGCAAACCAGGCCATCACATCATCCTTAGTAGGCATACTAATATCCAGCTTTAATTTTTTACGCATGCCTCCTAAATCATTAAATACTTTGTTAGGATTTCCTGCTTTCAGCTCTTCTACGGTATTAAAGCCCATTTTATTCAATACAGGCACCCACTCTGCCGGTATGCCAATATTGATGAAATCTTCAGCAGTAGCTACTTTTGCTTTCTTTTCCGGGCGCATTTGCGGGAAGAATAATACTTCCTGTATGGTGCTTTGGTTGGTCATCAGCATTACCAATCGGTCAATACCAATACCCAGGCCCGATGTTGGCGGCATACCATATTCTAAAGCGCGTAAAAAGTCATCGTCCATGGCCATTGCCTCATCATCACCTCTGCCTGCCAAAATCAATTGTTCTTCCAAACGCTCACGCTGATCTATCGGGTCATTCAATTCAGAATAGGCATTGGCTATTTCTTTCCCATTCACAAACAGCTCAAAACGTTCTACCAAACCCTCTTTGCTGCGGTGCTTTTTAGCCAGCGGCGTCATTTCAATAGGATAATCGGTTATAAAGGTGGGCTGTATCAGGCTGGCTTCAACTTTAGCGCTGAAGATCTCGTCAATCAGTTTGCCTTTGCCCATGGTAGCATCTACCTCAATACCCAATTCGGCACAGGTTTCGCGCAAGCCTGCCTCATCCATGGCTGATACATCAATCCCGGTATATTTCAGGATAGAATCATACATAGACAGGCGGGTATAAGGCCCTGCAAAGTTGATCTCGTTGCCACCCACCTGCACAGCGGCAATACCGTGTACGGCGCGGGTAACCTGCTCCAGGCAAGTCTCTACCATGTTCATCATCCACACATAGTCCTTGTATGCCACATAGATCTCCATAGCTGTAAATTCCGGGTTATGGGTGCGGTCCATGCCCTCGTTGCGGAACATCTTGCCAAACTCATAAACACCGTCAAACCCTGCTACAATAAGGCGTTTAAGGTAAAGTTCATTGGCTATGCGCAAGTACAGCGGCATGTCCAATGTATTGTGATGGGTATTGAACGGACGCGCAGCTGCACCACCATGTATGGCTTGCAGTATAGGCGTTTCCACCTCCATCCATCCCTGTTCATTAAAGAAATTGCGCATGGCGCTGATAACTTTTGAGCGTTTAATAAAGATCTGTTTAAAATCGGGGTTAACCGTCAAATCCACATAACGCTGGCGATAACGCATTTCGGGATCGGTAAAACCATCGTGTATGTTGCCATCCTCATCGCGTTTTACAACGGGTAGCGGTTTTAATGATTTTGCCAGGATGGTCAACTCCTCGGTATGTACAGAGATCTCGCCGGTTTGGGTGGTAAATACATAGCCTTTAACGCCTACATAGTCGCCAATATCCAGCAGTTTTTTAAATACTATGTTATATAAAGTTTTGTCCTCGTCAGGGCAAATGTCATCACGTTTTATGTATACCTGCATACGGCCGGTGCTATCCTGAATCTCAAAAAAAGATGCGCTACCCATAATGCGGCGCGTCATGATGCGGCCCGCTACTGTTATGTGTTTATACTTATCCGGAGCGGAATTAAAATTATCGGCAATGTCCTGCGCGAAGGCGGTAACCTTATACTCTTCGGCAGGATAGGGGTCAATACCTAAGGCGCGAAGCTGTTTTAAAGATTCGCGGCGAATAATTTCCTGTTCGGATAATGCAATACTCATGTTTTGTAACGCTATTTTATTAAGGCTGCAAAAATAGGATTTTTTATTGGTGTGCACAGGATTAGCTTAACTTTGAATTATGTACGCTATTGATACCGAAGTTGTAATTCCTAAATACCCGCTAGCGCCCGATCTGGCTACCGGAAATAAAATGTTCAGCATTGTAAAAGCTGATGGTACGGTTAATCTTATTCGCTCAGATTTTTTAGTACCTCATCGTAAGGATTATTATTTCTGGGCATTTGTAAAGGAGGGGAGCAGCAGGCATTGGATAGACACAAAACCTTACCAGCTTAGCAATAACTCTTTTCACTTCAGTACTCCGCATCAGGTACATTTAAAAGAAGAAGCAAAGCCTGTAAAGGGGATAATTGTAGCTTTTACAGCAGATTTTTTGGCGCTGGAAGAGAATAGCCTGTTACGGCAATTGCCCATTATACAAAACCCAAACAACGAGCATGAGCTTATTTTAACCGATGCTGATGTGGTGTTTATTGAAGATATAATGGAGAAGGTGTATCAGGAAAATCGTTCGGGGGGTAACTGGCGAGACAGCATGTTGATGGGATATATGCGGATTCTGTTTATTTACTTAAGCAGGTTGTATACGCAACAGTTCTTGAAAGACGGCTTAGACTCTGACCGGCTTTTACTTAAAAAATATCTTGCCAAAATAGAGGTCAGCTATACAAACCTGCACGAGGTAGCCGCATATGCCGATATGCTGAACATGAGTGCCGGACATTTAAGCGAGGTGGTGAAAACACAAAGCGGTAAACCCGCCATAGCCCATATACATGAGCGAATAATACTGGAGGCCAAGCGATTGCTTTTTCATACCAATAACTCTATAAAAGAAATAGCGTTTAATCTGGGTTTTGAGGATGCCTCTTACTTTAACAGGTTCTTTAAACGCATTGTTGAGCAAACACCCGCAACCTACCGCACCAACATCCGCGAAATGTACCATTGAAACCCTTAGGAGTGCCGTTCTGAGTATCAGCCAGCCTTTACTTTTGCTCCATACAATTTTAAAAGATACAGAAATGAAAAAAGCATTGATAACAGGAGCCAATAAAAGCATTGGTTTTGAAACAGCAAGGCAATTACTAAACCAGGGATATTTTGTTTACTTAGGCAGCCGTGACGCTGAAAGGGGCGCGCAGGCCGTTGCCCAATTGAAAAGCGAAGGACTGGATAATGTTGAGTTATTGCAGATAGATGTGAGCAACCCTGCATCGGTTGAAGCAGCGGGTAAAAAGGTAAGCGAGCTGGATGTATTGATAAACAACGCCGGTATACTGGGTGGCATGGAACAAAGCGCTCTTACAATTGGCTTAGATACCGTGCGCGAAGTGTATGATACCAACTTCTTTGGTGCGATAAACGTAACGCAGACTTTTATTGAGGCCTTAAAAAAATCCGCAGAACCAAGAATAGTTAATGTAACATCCGGATTAGGTTCTTTAACTCTGCACAGCGACCCAAACTGGAAGTATTACCAGGTAAAAACAGCGGCCTATGGTACATCAAAAACAGCTTTAAATGCCTATACGGTTGTTTTGGCTTATGAGTTGAAAGACACCGCCTTTAAAGTGAACGTGGTAGATCCCGGGTATACCCAAACAGATTTTAACCATCATAACGGACCGGGTTCTGTTGAAGACGCTGCAAAAATTATCGTTAAATATGCAACCCTTGATGCGGATGGCCCCACCGGTAAATATTTCAGCAATGATATAGATACAGCAGATCAGGAAAGCCCTTGGTAATCCTACGAGGTATATTTAGCGATTGGAGAAGAGTTTTGCTTGTAAAATTAAACTAAGTACTCTTCTCCAATTAGTATTAATACTAATTGAAATCCAGGTTTATTTATATTGGGGCTATTAACTCCTGGTTATTCCATCCTGGGCGGATAGGCGGTTTCTATATAAAATATTCCATCAATTACATGGCTAAAATCCATAAAATGGAACCTGTTGCCCAGCAGCCTGCTTTCTATCCCGGCACCTAATTTTTCATTTGCAACTGCTGTCCTAAAAGACGTAAAAGCATATGCGTAACCTTTTTTACCCAATAAACCTTCGTAGCTATTTTTAGGGGGCTCTTTTAATTTATGTGTGATCATTGACCCTGCTCTCCCTTTATAACTGGTAAAGCCGACGGTGAACAAGGTTTTCTTGAGCCTTTGATGTAGATATTCGCCCATTGGAACGAAAGTTTCATACTCTTTGCTATTAATGGCTTTTTGATTGTAGATAAAATGTGATGTGGCACCCCAACAGATTATTTTATCGTTCTTAAATCTTTGCTCAACTAAGTTCAACAGGTTCTCTGCCATAATGCTGTCCCTGAAATTCTCGTTAGTAAATCTGCGCTTTGAATCATTCCTTAAATTTGACACTACTTTCAACCAGAATCCGTTTCTGTCCTCGGTTGCCGCATTAGCATCTTTCAATATAAAGCCCGAGATCTTTCTCGAAAATTTTCCGATCAAGGATGTATCAATTGCTGATGGTTTTTTATAAAAGTTTGAATATTTTATTTGTCGCTGCAGCGCAGATTCAAAATTTATCCAATCAGGATCATTCATAATTTCCGATGCACCAATATTCTTCAGGTATGCAGTCAAATCCTCAAAAAAATATTTTTTTGATAAACTGCCACTAAACTGGGTATCAAAACCTGTAACAATTAGAGGCGCGGTTGTTTTTTGCGTCAATAAAATATACTCTTCTAATTCAGCAAGGGACTTAGTGTCCCAAACACCAAAAACAGCTTCTTTTAATATCCCTTTAGAATTACCGCTTGCCAGTAGCTCGGCAGCCTTGCTGCAATCAAAATAGCCACTTTCAAAAGCAAGGATGTTAAAGCCAAGTTTTTCATGCAGATATTTTACAAGCTGAATTTTTGCATCAAAAGTTGCACCGTCGAAATGTGTCTGTTCGCCCAGGGTTACTACCCTTACGCCTTCAAAATTTTCATTCAAGGTTGCTAAATTTGAAAACCGGCCATCATTGTCACTATGGATATGTACGGTTGCCTCATCTATTTTATTAGGCTGTGCATCGCAAAAAAGTGGAATAGCGAAGGCGAGTATCAGTAAAAAACGCTTAATCATACAGCCAAATATATCCGGTAAATAAGACCTTCAGATAAAGTTTAACTAACTTTAACAATCCAGCTTAATTACAAACCCGTGAGAAAAATATTTAGTTTTCTCGGTCACCAAACTTGTCCCAGGTATTAGTCGTTTGATGTTATATCAGCACTTGCATGATTTGAGATTGATCCATGCATGAAATTCTTACCTATGAACCCCGATTAGAGAATTTTCCTCTTTTTTATTCTTTGCCTAGCCTGAAGTCGGTTACGCTTTTGTTGCTTAGACTTAGTTCTTCAAAGATAGATGAAGACCCCACCTTATCCACAGGACATTGAGTACTTAGACCCACATACAAAATCTCGGGATAATCATTTTTATGCAGACGTACCATTTGCCATTTCTTGTTATCAAGAGAGTAATAACAGGCAATAGTTTTAGTATCAGATGATATCTTCATATAAACAAATGATTGCTCAACAATATCGTGGTTATTATCATCAGAAAACTCCTTATTGCGTACAGTAACCATGCGGTGTTCCCCTCCCTCGCTTTGCTCAAAGCAAAACTTTTCCCAAAAGCCCTCATTTGAATACACAAATAAATCGCCTGCATTATAAGTACCTTTTTTGGTAAATTCAGGTGTAACTTTGGCAGAAATAGTAAATGGTTTAGTATTGTCTGTTTTTGAAAGTAAGATAGGTGAAGAGTTGTTAGTTAATTTTCCATCTGGATCCGAAAAATAGTCTTTTTCTCCGCTTACTTTGAAAGTAATTTTATCACCATCAATACTAACAAGCGTATCTGCGCCATTTATACTTTTGTTGAATACTATGTCCCCGATACTTATATTACAATCACTTCCTGCTACTTTGTAATTTTCCGGTACTTGCGAATTATCGTTAGCTGATTTTTCAGGTGCTTTTTTTTCAGAACAACTTATTATTGCAGTTAAACTCAAGATAATCCCAGTAATTAAAATCTGTTTCTTCATAAGATGTGTTTTATTAGATTCAAATATAGTATTTGGTCAATGGTTACAAAGGCCGCTTCCTAAATTAGTATTAAACTCGCCTTCAATGATAATCTAAATTGGCGAACTCAAAAAAGAACCCAACCTTATAAAATCGGGGTTGATGTTTTCGCAATTATCATAACCCGATTCATTAATCACAATTATTTTTAGGTTTTTGATGATGAGTATTTGACAGGTTTCTTTACATTCCCACAATATGTGCAGCTACACAAATAATTTGCGATAAAATTTTTATGTCAAGTATTTTGCGGATATTTCCCATAGAAAGGTATGGCTTTTTTAAACGATTGAACCTCATTGAAATGATTATTAGCTTTACAGTAATAAAATGCTGAATGGCTAATTAACCGTTCAGCTTAATTACAAAGCCGGTAGAAAAATAGTTTACACATTAATTCTTTTTTTCAGTATTAATTAAATGAAAGCTCAAAGCCTTGAAAAAATGATATGGTTTAATGAACCGGAACATTGGGAAATAAAAAATAACAGTTTAATAATGCAGGTTACGCCAAAAAGCGATTACTGGCGAATTTCGCACTACGGTTTCACCGTTGATGATGCGCCATTTTATTATGGTAATTATGGCGGTGAGTTTGAGGCAAAAGTTAAACTCACAGGCGAATACAAAGCCCGTTTTGATCAGATGGGCCTTATGATACGCACTGACCATGAAAACTACATTAAAACCGGAGTAGAGTTTGTTGATGGAAAGTTCAACATAAGCACAGTGGTTACCCACACTAAAAGCGATTGGAGCGTTACAGCACTGGATAAAGTCCCTCCTTTTATCTGGATTAAAGTTGTGCGCAGGCAAGATGCTTTAGAAATTTTTTATTCCCTGGATGATAAAATTTATGTGATGACACGAAACGCACCATTAAAGGATAATGCTCCTGTACAGGTAGGAATGATGGCTGCATGCCCGGATGGTGACGGCTTTGAAGCAAAGTTCGAACACTTTTCGGTTAAGCATCTGCCAGATCAACGAAGGATGGAATGGCTTAAACAGCATCAATAGCTTCACCAAACTAGCATATCTTAACGCGTCTCCAACTGCGGTAATTGCTTTTTCCGACAGTGAATCATCAATATCTACTGTTAACGTCTTCATCTTAATAGATTCTTTTCGGGGTGTTAAACAAATTTACATAAATAATATGCCCTAATCCATATCAGCTTATACCTTTACACTATGATAAAAGTAATAGCTTTTGATGCCGACGACACTTTATGGGTTAACGAGCCCTATTTTAAGGCATCTGAAGAAAAGTTTTGCGCCCTGATGGGCGAGTATATGTCTGAGCGCGACCTGGAACGCGAGTTGCTAAGAATGGAGATAGCTAACCTGGGCCTGTATGGTTATGGTATAAAAGGTTTTATTCTGTCGATGTTGGAAGCCGCTTTGAAAATTAGCGCCGGTACCATTAATGCGCAGGGTATTGAACATATCCTGGAGATAGGGAAGCAAATGCTCAACCAGCCTATTGAATTGTTAGATGGGGTGGAGGAAGTGCTAACGGCAGTTAAAGACAAATACCGCTTGGTGGTGGCCACCAAAGGCGATCTGCTGGATCAGGAACGGAAACTCAGAAAATCAGGTTTGATAGACTATTTTCACCATGTGGAGGTGATGTCTGAAAAAGACGAACCCAATTACCGTAAGTTACTTAAACACCTTGATATACAACCCGATGAGTTTTTAATGATAGGTAACTCATTGAAGAGTGATGTTTTACCTGTGCTGAACATTGGCGGCCATGCCATTCATGTGCCTTTCCACATTACCTGGGCGCATGAGCAGATTGAGGGTAGTATAGATAACGAGCGGTTTAAAAATGTGGAGGGAATAAGGGAGGTGTTGGGGGTGTTATAGACTATTTTTTCTGACATTCTGAGTTATAGCGAATAATCTTATAAACCTGCAACTAATCGCTTTGCTCGGCATGCTATACAAGATTCTACGCAACCACTACCGGTGACAAACGTGCGCGAGGTGTCACCCTGAGCCTGTCGAAGGGTTGCGCGTAAAGGCCTTCCCGCGCTATGGTTCGACAGGCTCACCATGACAGCCACCTTTTACGTCATCGCACCCTTAGAGGCCCCGGATTTTGTGCTTCAGGATGACAGATTTGTAAAAAATGCCTTTTCCGTTTGGCAAGATTTTAAAAAATCATAGCGTATCTGATTATCAGCCGAATAACTAAATATTACGGCTAATTTTCCTGACGAATAAGTTGCTTCGCTTTGTTTCCCTTCAAAACAGCAAACTGCTATCTGCCAGCTTTTTAACTAAAATATTGCTCCGGTCTGTTCCACTTGCTTCACACGCACACCGGAACAAACTCGTCAAGTTTGCCCCCTTTAGCGGGACGGTAGGGAACTTAATCTGCGTCCACTTCCTGGCTGTACAACTCCTCAATGGCCTCAGCGTACTTCTTTTCAAGTACCTTGCGTTTGGCTTTCATGGTTGGGGTAATCTCGCCATCTTCCATACTGAAAGGCTTGCGTTTAACCTTAAAGTTTTTGATACGCTCAAACTTCGCCAGTTCGTTAGAGAAGGTTTTGATGTCTTTGGCGATCCAGTCTTTTATCTCTTTATCTTCAATAAACACATCGGGTTGCTCAAAGAAGGCTTCGTTAAGTTTGAAGGTTTCCTGTAAGGTCTCTCTGGCAGGGATAATGATGGCAGTAATATGTTCGCGCTTATCGCCTATCAAAAACACGCCTTCAATCTTAGGGCTTTTAAGGTAAGTATTCTCTACCGGGGTAGGGTAAATGTTCTTACCATAAGCGTTCACCAGCATGTTCTTCAGGCGATCGGTTATCTGTAAGTTGCCTTTAAAAAACCTGCCGATATCGCCGGTGTGCAACCAGCCGTGCTCGTCAATAGCGTTGGCGGTTTCCTCTGGCTTGTTCAGGTAGCCTTTCATTACGCAATGCCCACGCACGATGATCTCGCCCTCATCTGATTGCAGATCCTCTTTAAAAGTATCGTGGGTTTGTATGGTGTAGATCTTTTTGGTATCCACATTTTGAATACCGACCTCAATACCCGGTATTATGCGACCCACCGTGCCATAAACCTGGCGATGATATTCCGTAACGGCCATAACCGGCGAAGTTTCGGTAAGGCCAAAGCCCTCCAGTATTTTTATGCCGAGGTCGCCGAAGAACTCACCAATGTTTTTAGGCAGCGCCCCGCCGCCGGAGATCATGAATTTTAGTCGCCCACCGGTTTTCTCTTTTATCTTGCTGAATACTAACTTCTCGGCCAGTGCATATTCCGTACCCAAGATAATACCCGGTGATTTACCCGCATCTTTAGCTAACCGGTACTGCCGGCCAATTTTTAGCGCCCATAGGAATATTTTAGCCTTCATACCGCCGGGATCAGTGCCTGCTTTAATGGCCTTGTCGTGAATGCGTTCCAGTAACCGCGGCACGCAGTTCATTATAGTTGGCTTAACCTCGCCCATGTTCCGCGCCAGCAGCTCCAGGCTTTGCGCGAAGGAAATTTTGCAACCCGCGTATAGGCAAATATGGTAAGTAGCCGTACGTTCAAATACATGCGAGAGCGGCAGGAACGACAAGAAGAGATCTGTCTTCTCTACAACAGGTATCTGTATCAAACTGGTACGCACGTTCTCCACTAAATTATAATGGGTAAGCATAACGCCCTTTGGTGTGCCAGTGGTGCCGGAGGTATAGATCAAACAAGAGAGATCAGACGGTAAGATGGATTCGCGAGCGGCATTAATAACCGGGCGATACTCATCTATCAACTTACGGCCTTCTTCAATAATGGCATTTAGCCCCGTTAAGCCGGCTTTTAATGTAGATTTTTCTTTGCCTCTTTCTGCCCTGTCGCAGGCTATAATGCGGATGAGTTCCGGGCAATTATCCGCCACTTTTATCACCTTACGGAACAGGAATGTGCTGCCCACCAAAATGGTTTTAGCGCCGGAGTCGTTTAGAATATACTCCACTTCGGCTTCGGATAGGGTAGGATATATAGATGTATTAACCCCGCCAATTTGCTGTAGTGCCTGATCATAAAGAATATAATCCGGACTGTTATCCATAATAATAGCCAATCGGTCGCCCTTTTTAATACCGATGCTTAAAAACCAGGCAGATATAGCATCAATTTTCTCTAAAGCCTCGCCGTAAGTAATATCAACCCAGGCATCACCAACCTTATGGGATAGAAAAGGATGCGTTTCAGGATGAATGTTTTTTACCAGGTATCTGATAAGACTGGGTATGGTAGGGCGCTCGTTAAGGGTGCTCATTATGGTTTAAAATTGGTTGGTAATGGCAAATCTAATAATTTAACGTTTGTTGTGCGGCAAAATTTGCGTTACTAATAACATTGCATATCTTAGTATCATAATTACTATCATCACATACTAAGCAGGGATCATTACTGATCCAACCCATAGCGGGCAATCACCGGCATCCAGCCGGATATAATTTGTATTGCCCAAATTCAAGTGATTTTTTAAAATATTATGGTAGGTTACTACCTGTCTTTAAGCAATATATGTGATGGAAACAAGATCCAACAAAACAATAGTGGCAGAATTTTACCGCCATGTAGTGCGCGAACGCAAAAGTGAGCTGATACCTAACTACATACAAGAAAATTATATACAACACAGCCCAATGGGTAAGGATGGCCGGCAAGGGCTTTTTGAAATGGTAGAATTTTTAAAGACACTGCCGCCGCCCGCCGAATCTGACAAATCGCCAATTGTACATTTGATTGAGCAAGGCGACCTGGTAGTAGCACATCTTGATTTACATTTTATGGGGAAAGATATAAGAGTAATAGAGTTATTCAAAGTACAGGATGGTAAAGCTGCCGAGCATTGGGATGTAGCTGAAGAACAGACCAGCGATACCACAAGCTTTATAAAAGCTGAAAAGAATACTATGGTTAGCAATAGTAGTGCTTTTCTGTATGAGCTTTACCAAAGTTTGAACATTAAAATTCATCGCGTAATAACGGAAGGCGACTTTACAGCTGTACATGCCGAAGCCAAAGCTGATGAACGCCCAATAGCGCTATTTGATATTTTCAAATTTGAAGATGGCAAACTGGCAGGGCACTGGAGCGCCAAACAACCGGTGCCAGAGAAACTGATGCATAATAACGGAATGTTTTAGTGTAACGTTTAGGCAATAAAAAAGCGTTGCATCAATTGGTGCAGCGCTTTTAAAATATCAGTGAAATCAAAAATTAATCGGTGTAATCTTACACAGAGAAACTCTCGCCGCAGCCGCAGGTACGGCTTGCGTTAGGATTGTTAAAGGCAAAACCTTTACCATTTAAGCCGTCGCTAAAATCAAGTTCTGTGCCGGCCAGGTATAAAAATGATTTCATATCAAGCGCAAAGCGAATTCCTCGATCTTCAAAAAACTGGTCGCCCTTTTTTTCTTCGTTATCAAAATCAAGGTTATACGATAACCCCGAGCAACCCCCGCCCTGAACAGACACCCTCAGAAAATACGAAGCATCAAGCCCCGAATCGCCCATTAGGTTATCTATTTTTTCCTTTGCTTTATCAGTTATAGTTACCATTGTCGTTTAGAATCGAGAGTCAAGAATCAAGAGCCAAGAAAATTCCGACTATCTATAGTCTTGATTCTTGACTCTTGGTTCTTGCATCTACTTATTAGTGGTGTGATTTTTCAAGCTCTAAAGCTTCCATGCCATTTTTAACGCGGTAATCATTAATAGCTGCTTTAATAGCGTCTTCCGCTAAAACCGAGCAGTGAATTTTTACCGGTGGTAAAGCCAGTTCTTCAACAATATCCATGTTGTCAATTTTCATGGCATCGTCAATGCTTTTGCCTTTTAACCACTCAGTAGCTAATGATGATGACGCAATTGCTGAACCGCAGCCAAAAGTTTTAAACTTAGCATCGGTTATTATATTGTCTTCGCCAACCTCAATTTGCAGGCGCATCACGTCGCCGCACTCAGGTGCACCAACCAGGCCGGTACCTACTTTATGACTTGCTTTGTCTAAAGTACCAACGTTACGTGGGTTGGTGTAATGATCCATTACTTTATCTGAATATGCCATTTTCTTTTAATTATTGAATTAGTGATTGAGTGAATTAGTGATTTTCCCCAAATCACTCTTTTATATTTTTTAACAGCATCTGCACATTCGCACATCTGCATATTTATAAATCTTCTTAGTGTTCCGCCCACTCAATTGAGTCAAGGTCTATACCTTCTTTAAACATCTCCCAAAGTGGCGACATGTTACGCAGGTTGGTAACCGCTGTTTTGGTTACTTCTATTGCGTAATCAACTTCCTGTTCGGTAGTAAATCTGCCTAAGCCAAAACGGATAGAAGAGTGCGCCAAATCGTCGCTCAAGCCTAAGCTTTTTAACACGTATGATGGCTCTAACGACGCTGATGTACACGCAGACCCTGAAGATACAGCCAGATCTTTCATGGCCATCATTAAACCTTCGCCTTCAACATATTTAAAGCTGATGTTAGCCACATGCGGTAAACGATGGTCAACGTTACCGTTTACATAACTTTCCTCAAGCACGGTTAAAGCCGATTGTAGTTTATCGCGTAGGCCTGATAAACGGATAGCTTCGCTTTCCATTTCCTGTAAACAAAGCTCACAGGCTTTACCTAAGCCAACAATACCCGGTACATTCAAAGTACCTGAACGCATGCCACGCTCATGGCCGCCACCGTCCATTTGTGCAGTAACCTTAACACGTGGTCCTTTACGGCGAACGTATAAAGCGCCAACGCCTTTAGGGCCGTAAAATTTATGTGCCGATAGCGCCAAAAGGTCAATGCCATCGCGGTTTACATCAACAGGTATTTTACCTACGGCTTGTACAGCATCCGTCATAAACAAAGCGCCGTGTTTGTGGGCAATGTCTGCTATTTCTTTTACAGGTTGAATAACACCTATCTCGTTGTTACCATACATTACCGATACTAAAATAGTTTCAGGTGTCATGGCTGCTTCTAACAAAGCAAGGTCAAGCAAACCGTCTTCTTTAACCGGCAGGTAAGTTACTTTACCACCTAATTTTTCAACATGTTTGCAGGCGTCTAATACTGCTTTATGCTCGGTAACCGTTGTTATAATGTGGTTACCTTTTTCTTTATACATTTCGAAAACGCCCTTAATAGCCAGATTGTCTGACTCGGTAGCGCCCGAAGTAAAAATGATCTCTTTTTCGCTTGCACCTATTAACTTTGCTACCTGCTCGCGCGCATAATCAACCGCTTCCTCGGCTACCCAACCAAAGTGGTGATTGCGGCTGGCCGCATTACCAAATTTGTTGGTAAAATAAGGCAGCATAGCTTCCAACACCCGTGGGTCCATCGGGGTAGTAGCATTGTTATCAAGGTAAATTGGCAATTCCATAATTGTACTGTGTGTATTATATCATACAAAGATACGCAAACTTTTATTTAATGGTATTCAATATAGTCATGCTAAACTAATAATTTAGAGGCGATGAGTAAGATAGAGCACATTGGAATAGCCGTTAAGGATATGGCAGCATCAGTAACATTGTACCAAAAGTTATTGAATACGGCTGTGTACAAAATCGAAACGGTAGAAAGCGAGCGGGTGCAAACCGCATTTCTGCAACGCGGACCCAATAAAATAGAGCTGCTGGAAGCACTTTCTGATGAGAGCCCCATCGCCAAATTTTTAGAAAAAAAGGGCGAGGGCATCCATCACGTAGCTTTTGAGGTGGATGATATTGTTGCCGAAATGGCCCGGTTAAAAAGCGAAGGTTTTGTTTTGTTAAGCGATGAACCTAAAGCCGGTGCAGATAATAAGCTGGTTTGTTTTGTGCACCCTAAGAGTGCGGGTGGGGTTTTGGTGGAGTTGGTACAGAGTGTTTGAACTAAGATTTGTAGGATTTTAGGATTATAAGAGAGGAGAAAGCTCTTCACATATTCAGAACTAAGAGATACGTAACCATATAATTCATTGGTGTTGACAAGCAAAAGAAAATCTAATTCAAAAACAATATTAGCAGTAACTGTATGGACAATTATTGTTTGGATGGGGGTAGGAATTTTGATCCAACCGCAGCAAAACGGTAAAAATTCAAACCTAATTAATGGACACTTCGATCATGTTGAAGAAGGGGTTGGAACGGGAAGAGCAAGTGGTTCTATTTGGTATAACATATATATACAAGAGAACCCCAAAAATTACAAAGTATCAGCTGATAATTCGCATTGTTTTTTATTTTATTCTTTGAAAACACAAGTTAAAGCGGGTGATCCAATTCAACTTTACTTAGATAGACCTCTACCTTTTTTTTCAATTAAAAAGCCAATGGTAGTATCTGTAACAGCCAATAGCGAAAATTATCTTTCGTTTTATTGTATTAACGAGGAAATCGAAAACGAACGAGCAAAATTCCCCTTGTATTTACTTGGACTTGGTTTGCTTTTTACAGTTTTATTTTTTAAAAAAGAAGTAGCGCACTTACTTAAAAAATGGTAGTGTTAATAGAGTTAGCGATAGCATAGTTTGCAGTTGTCTGAACATTATCCTTAACATTAAAGATTATAAGAAAGCGCATTGAAAAATCCTATGAATCCCAGTTCAGACAAAGGAGGTGGAGGCGCTTTAAAATCTGGCTATCTATTTAATCTTAGTTCAGATAATAATTTTTATAATTTTAACTGCAAAAACTTGTAACGATGTTGAAACGTATAAGACTGTTTTATATTTTCTTGTTCCTTTTTATGGCCTGGTTAAACACCTACGCGCAAGGAACTACAGAATTTGAGATTAAATTACCAGTGTTACCCACTGAAAATGCCAAATATGGCAAGTTTAAATTTATAGATCAAAGAGATGGATCCGGCTATATGGGTTTTGTACAAACCGGTGGGCTTAACCGCATGTCAGTTGTGTTAGAAAAAAACCCGCTGCATCAGCAATTGTCAAAAGTTTTTGATGTTTTAGCTGATAAAGCAAAGGAAGAAGAATTGCTGCTTCAACTTAGATATTGCGCTTTCTCAGAACAAACCTTGTCAGCGGGTGAGTACGGATTTTTTGCTGTAAGGGCCAATTTATATGCCGGAAAAGGCGATTCTTATCAGGCCATAATTGGAATTGATACGATCATAAAAGTGTCAGCAGTGGACGTAACCCAAAAGTTGTTAAGAAAAGGAGGCGAAACTTTAATTAAGTTAATTGATTCTGGTTTAAGGAGCGTTCCGAAAGGAAGGATATACACCTACAACGATGTTGTAAAGATAGATAGCATTGAAAAAATAGGGTTTGCAGCTTACAAAGCACCGGCGTTAACGGATGGGGTTTACAGGAGTTCACTTTCGTTTTTATTACAGCTGCCTGACGGAAAGATTGATTCTGCCAAAACTGAAGACAATGATGTGATTGCATACATTACAAATGAAAAAGGAAAGCAGAAGAAACTAAAAGCAACAGACTGTTACGCGGTGGTTTATAATGGCGATGCCTATATAACTTATGTCAGAAATTTCTTTAAATTAACCAGGCAAAATGAAGATTTTTTACTCTCAATTAACCTACCCATTGGAACTGATCCTTATACAGGGACGGTTGTTTCGTCAACCACTTATGGTATGATGGGTGGGATGGCCGGAGGGCTTATGGGGGCGGCCATTGGCAGCGCTGTTGATGCTGCATCAAGACCACGTAGCAGGGGGATTGATATTAAATTAGATCATATCAGCGGCAGACTTATGATACAATATTAGAAAAATCAAATACTCTTTTTGTATTTGAAATTATTTACTACATTTGCACCTCTTTTATAAGAAGTAAAGCAATGAAGAAAGATCTGCATCCAAAAAATTATAGATTAGTAGTATTTAAAGATATGTCTAACGACTACTCTTTTATGACTAAATCTTGCATCGATACCCGCGAAACTGTACAGTGGGAAGACGGTAACGAATATCCATTAGTTAAACTCGAAATTTCGCATACTTCGCACCCGTTCTATACCGGTAAAATGAAACTGGTTGATACTGCTGGTCGTATCGATAAATTCCGTACACGTTACGCTAAAAAATAATAGCGTTAATAAAATATTTACAAGTCCCGGACGTAGCGTCGGGACTTTTTTTATTTTTGTGCATGGCAATTATCCTGTTTGACGATAACTCGCATCAAACTTTATTACCTTTAACATATACCCGCCCTGTTGCCGACCTCCGGATAGGCATACTTACTATTGCCGAAAAATGGGCCAGATATTTTGATTTAGCCTATTCGTTCTATACCCGCCATTACCTGCAAACCAAATTTCCACTTCAGATAGAAGAGCGTAATCTTTTCGTCAATGGTTCGGTTTGTCCGGATGAGGAATTGTATGAAGCTATCCTTAAGCTGAGTGGCTCGGAAGCGTTAGTTAAAGATGAACTATTGATTGCTGTAAAGCTAAACCAATGGGACGCGGAGCAATTTAACGGGGGCGATCTATCCAAATACAAGCTTGTTGAGTACACCAGTGAGTTTATAGCAGTTAAGCACCCCGAAGATATTTTTAAAAAGAACGACGCGGAGCTGCGCAAAGATTTTAAACTGCTTACAGCCGGAAGAAAAAGCGCGACCATATCGTCAACAAACGTCATCATCGGCAACGATTTTTTTGCCGAAGAAGGCGCTGTGGCTGAGTGTTCTACCTTCAACACTACTAACGGGCCGATATATTTAGGTAAAGATACCGAAGTTTGGGAAGGTACCCATGTTAGAGGCGCTTTTGCGCTGTGCGAGCATTCGCAGGTAAAAATGGGTGCTAAGATATATGGCGCTACTACAGTCGGGCCGTATAGCAGGGTAGGGGGCGAGATAAGTAATGCTGTTATTTGGGGTTTTTCATCTAAGGGGCACGATGGCTTTTTGGGTAACTCGGTTATGGGTGAGTGGTGCAATATAGGTGCCGACAGCAACAACTCTAACCTGAAAAACAACTACGCCGAAGTGAAGCTGTGGGATTATCCATCTAAACGCTTCCGTAAAACCGGCCTGCAATTTTGCGGTTTGATAATGGCCGATCATGCTAAATGCGGCATTAATACCATGTTCAATACAGGTACGGTAGTAGGGGTAAGCGCTAATGTTTTTGGATCGGCAATGCCTGTTAATTTTGTGCCCGATTTTGGCTGGGGCGGCGGGATGGAGTTTGAAACCTATTCGCTAAAAAAAATGTTTGAAACCGCCGCATTGGTTTACCCACGCCGCGACCGTGGTTTTAATGATGTAGAAAAGCAGATCCTGGAGCAGGTTTTTGAATTAACAAAAGAGTACAGAGAGATATTTTGATGGTTCATAGTTTATGGATCATAGTTCATGGTTTACTTTAGAAGGTTGCCTGAACAAAGACAATAAAGCAGTAATTTATTAAGTAAAAATTATAGCATAGGCCATGAACCATGAACTATGATCTATCAACCAACAAAAAAATGAGAAAAAAAATTGTAGCCGGTAACTGGAAAATGAATTTGGATTATAACGAGGGTCTGACCTTGTTTTCGGAAGTGATCAACATGGTTAAAGACGAGGCTACCGGCAGCCAGCAGGTGGTGGTGTGCAGCCCCTTTATTCATTTGCACAGCCTGGCGCAATTGGCTAAAGGTTATGCAAACATAGCAGTAGGTGCCCAAAACGCACATCAAAATGAGTCGGGTGCATTCACCGGCGAGACCTCTGCTAAAATGATAAAATCAGTAGGTGCGGCGTACGTTATTTTGGGCCACTCAGAACGCCGCCAGTATTTTGGCGAGACTAACGAGTTGTTAGCTAAGAAAACCGATACCGCTTTAGCCAACGATCTGAAACCTATTTTCTGCATTGGCGAAACTTTGCAGCAGCGCGAAGCTAATGAGCATTTTGATATTATAAAAAGCCAGTTAGTTGAAGGTGTTTTCCATTTGGATGAGGCAGCGTTTGCCAAAATAGTTATTGCTTACGAACCTGTTTGGGCCATTGGTACCGGTGTTACCGCAACATCCGCGCAAGCACAGGAGATCCACGCTTTTATACGTGCAGAAATTGCTGCAAAATATAGCCAGGCAGTGGCCGATGCTACTACCATTTTATACGGCGGCAGCTGCAACCCTAAAAACGCGGCGGAGCTATTTGCCCAGGCCGATATTGATGGCGGTTTAATAGGCGGCGCATCTTTAAAATCTCGCGATTTTACGGATATAGTAAAGGCTTTTAATTAAAGATTAGTTATTAAAGATTAAAGAATGGTTTTCGGCCATGCAAACAAAAACCAGTCTTTAACCTTTAATCTTCAATCTTTTAACCAAGCCATGAAAACCCTGCTCAAGCTGTTCCTGCCAACGTTTATACCTTACATAATATTTGCAAGGTATACTAAGTTAGATGATGCGCACAGGCACATTACAGAGCAGCTGACGGAAATATCGCTAACCAGCCTGATGTACTATTTTTGGCAGTTGGGCTGGATTATATACCCTATATTGTTTCTTACCCAATATGTTGTTGTACTACCCATTTGGGATAGATTGAATGCCAGGCTGTTGCGCGCCGTTTTTATTACGCTGCTGTGGGTTTTATCGGCCAGCTTATTATTAGCAGCAGGCGTTAGTTATGCAATTTGGGATGCAACCACAAGTACAGACAGTTTATGCCGGTCAATAGGTGCGCTGTTTGGCGTGCAGGGAATGTATTGGCTAATTAATGTATTACTGTTATTTATTATTGATTTGATCATCCAAAAAACAAAGAAGGAAGAAAAGCAAGCATGAACTATTACGAATTATCTTTTATTGTTGAGGATGAAGAAGGCTACCGCCGCGATTTACTGATTAACGCTTTGGGCGAGATTGGCTTTGATACTTTTGAAGAGACTGAAACCGGCTTTAAAGCTTATATTCCGGTTAATGATTTTAAGGAAGAGTTACTTGTAGCATTGCTCAATCCTTTTTATGAGCAGTTTCCTTTAAGCTATGAATCAGCTTGGATTGAACAAGAAAACTGGAACGAAGTATGGGAAAGTAACTTTGAACCAATAATTATAGATCACCAGATCTACGTCCGTGCCACTTTTCATGAACCCCGTCCGGATGTGAAGTATGAGATAGTTATAGACCCCAAAATGGCCTTCGGTACCGGGCACCATCAAACTACCACTATGGTATTGCAATTGATGCTGGAGAATGAATTCTCCAACAAAAACGTGCTTGACATGGGCTGCGGTACCGGCATACTTGCCGTTATGGCTTCCAAATTAGGTGCCACGCAAATTACAGCTATTGACTATGACCCGGTTTGCTACGAAAGCACCTTAGAGAACGCGCAGCTGAACGGCATAAGCAACATTAAGGCATTATGCGGATCAAAGGAAGTTATTCCGGATGAGCAATATGATACCATTCTGGCCAATATTAACCGCAACATTTTACTTGACCAAATGCAGCGTTATGCGGAGGTGTTAAAGCCCGGCGGCGAGATCTATTTCAGCGGATTTTATGAAACTCCTGACCTGGAAATTATTACGCAGGAAGCTAACAGGCTTGGGTTAACCTACATATCGCACAAAAAAGACAAGGATTGGGTGGCTGCTAAATTTGAAAAATAGCATTTACGTTTGTAAATAGTTATTTTTAGGCAACCAATACTTCTCCTCAAATGAAGACTTACCTTGTGCCTGTTGATTTTTCGGACGTATCAGTAAATACGGCAGCGTTTGCTGCGGCGCTTAGTCATCAAACCCGGGTTGAGCATATAGTGCTGCTTAATGCCTACTATGTTTCATCATACGAGACCATGCTGCCTAACCCGGATATGGTTTTACTGCGCGAGCAGGACATTGCAGATGAGGTACTGGAAAGAAAAAACAAACTGAATGCTTTAAAGGATGATCTGGCAACTAAAGTGCGCGCAGGCGTACAGGTTTCCGTTCAATTAAGCAGGTCGCATTTGCTTCGGGCCGTTGTTGAGGCGGTTAGCGCATTGCATGTTGATCTGGTTGTGTTGGGTAGCCACGGTAACCATAGTCATACAGACTCTGATATCGGTGGCCACGTAGTAAAAATAGCAAAGGCCAGTCCTGTACCGGTTGTGGTAGTGCCACCGCATTATAAGTTTGAAGATATTAAACGCGTTGTAGTAGCCTGCGATTTTAAAAAGGTTAATGATGCCGGGCCGGTTGAAGGGTTAAAACAACTGTTGGACAGAACCGGCAGCGAACTATTAGCCGTTAACGTGGGCCGGGATGCTGAATTAGAGGGTGCAGAAGCTGAGGCCTTGGCTAAACAAACAGAGCTTTATGGCATGCTTCAGGATCATCATCCTAAATATTATTATATTAATAGTCCTGATGTTATGAACGGTATTTTGCAGTTTGCTGCAGATAAAGAAGCCCGGTTGGTTATAGCTTTGCCGCGCAAATACAGTTTTTTCCAATCGCTTATGCATAACAGCATATCACAGAAACTGGCAGAAAATTCCTTAGTGCCTGTATTATTGTTAAAATAATACTTTGCTTACATTTTAATTATACATTAAAATTCCTTTTTTGCGTTTCTTTGCTCACGAAAGGGCAGGGAAGCCGCTCTTAAAATAATATGAGGGTACATTTTATAGCTATTGGCGGTGCGGCTATGCACAACCTTGCCATTGCATTGCATAAAAAGGGTTTTGAAGTAAGTGGATCAGACGATGTGATGTTTGAGCCATCTGTATCGCGACTTAAGAAACACGGTATTTTACCCAACAATACCGGATGGTACCCCGAGAAGATAACAAACCAGCTTGATGCGGTAATTTTAGGGATGCATGCCCGCATTGATAATCCCGAACTGTTGAAAGCACAGGAACTGGGCCTCAAGGTATACTCTTACCCCGAGTATATTTACGAGCAATCAAAAGATAAGCAGCGCATTGTAATAGGTGGCAGCCATGGCAAAACCACTATTACATCAATGATATTGCATGTTTTGCAGGCAGCAGGTAAGGATTTTGATTACCTGGTTGGGGCCCAGTTAGATGGGTTTGAAACCATGGTAAAACTAACCCCCGAAGCACCTGTTATGGTTATTGAAGGGGATGAGTATCTGGCGTCGCCCATTGACAGGCGACCTAAATTCCATCTCTACAAAGCCAATGTGGGTATAATAAGCGGCATAGCCTGGGATCATATTAACGTATTCCCAACGTTTAAAAGCTATACAGACCAGTTTGATATATTTATAGACACCATTCAACCAAACGGGCAATTAATTTATTGCCAAACTGATGAAGTATTAAACGAAGTGGTAGCTGCAAACCGGTCAACTATTGAAAAACATGCCTATAATTTACCCGAATTTGTTATTGAGAACGGTATCACCACCATCATATCCGAAGGTGAAAAGTATCCATTGCAGGTTTTTGGTGAGCATAACCTGTTGAATATGCAAGCCGCGCGTTTAGCCTGCGAGAGTCAGGGAATTTCGTCGGCTGATTTTTACAGCTATATAACTACTTTTAAAGGTGCAGCGCGACGGTTAGAGTTGGTTGGCAAAAACGAAAGCGCAAGTATGTTTAAAGATTTTGCGCATTCACCTTCCAAACTGGCAGCAACCATTCAAGCGGTTAAAACGCAGTTTCCGCAGCGAAAATTAATAGCCTGCATAGAGCTGCATACTTTTAGCAGCCTGAATAAAGATTTTTTGGCCGAGTATGCCCACACAATGGATGAAGCTGACGAAGCCATTGTTTTTATTGACCATAAAACATTTGAACAAAAGAAAATAGAGCCTTATGCAGCAGAGGTAGTAATGGCGTCGTTTTCGCGAAACGATTTATTAGTATTTAATGATCCGTCACTATTAAATGTTTACTTGAGTAAAGTCAAATTTCTGAATGCCAATCTATTAATGATGAGCTCGGGCAATTTCGGGGGAGTAGATCTTATTGAACTAAAAAATAAAATACTATAATTATTATTTGGAATTGAAAAAAATTAGTAACTTTATTAACTATTGCGAAACCCTTACCACCATTTAGATTGAAATGAAGTCATTAGGAAAAAAAATCCGGTTATTGCGTCACCAAAAGGGATGGAGCCAGGAAGATGTAGCGAAAAGACTGGATATATCTATCCCTGCTTTTTCTAAGATAGAAACCGGCATAACAGATATTAACCTATCTCGTTTAGAGCAAATTTCTACACTGTTTGATATGTCGGTTGTACAACTGCTTACCTTTAACGACCACGAGCAAGAGCAAAAATTTGTTAATGAACTGGAGGTGGTTAATAAAAAACTAACCGACAGGGAAATAGAAATTATTGATCTGCAAAAGAAAGTTATTGAACTTTTTGAAGAGTTAAGGCACAACAAAACCGCGTAATTAATTGGGGTGGCTTTATAGCCGTCTAATTAAAAAACACATCGCATTGTTAAGTGCTTGTTGGCAAACGTAGCACCCATAGAAACGTGTAGCGCCAGCATTTTTTCGTTAAAATCTCCTACCCAGGATAGTTCCAAAGTATCATATTGATCAAGCGGCAATACATAATCGCCCAGGGTGATAAAAAGTGCTGATTCAATGCCGTGGTTCTGGAATTTTTTCTTTGTGCCCATTACAATGGCGCGCATACGGTTAACACCCTTCCATCTGCGATAAGCAAATATTATTTTACCTGCCAGGTTAAGTTTACCCTTCAGCGGTTTTATCATTTGGTTGGCATCTGGTAATACAATGTTAAATGCCGCGGGTTCGCCATTTACATAAGCAAACCATACTAACTTTTCGTCTAGTATGGGCTTCATTTTATTGAAACTTTCTAGAACGGTGCCATAATTAATCGGCACAAAATTTTCAAAGTCCTGCCAGGCATCATTGTAAATTTCAACAAAATCTGCGGCAAATTTTTCTATCTCTTTAACTTTTAGGTGTTTAAATTCATAGCCCGGTTTTTGTGAAACCCAACGGGCAATTTTTTCAAAACGCGGCGGAAATGGAACCCGCGGAGATAGTTGGTTGGTAATTTGCTCGTAAAGGGTTGTAAACCCATAGCTCTCAAAAAGATTACGATAATAAGGTAAATGGTAGTTCATACCGTATGACGGTGGTTTAAATCCCTCAACCAGCAATCCCCAAAAAGTATCATTTTCGCCAAAGTTAATAGGGCCGTCCATGGCTTGCATGCCGTTTTGTTGCAGCCACGCTTTTGCCGTATCAAATAATAAAAAAGCTGCCTTTTCATCGTCAATACATTCAAAAAAGCCTATCCCACCTGTTGGCTGTTCATAATTATATGCCTTTTTTGTGTTGATAAAAGCCGCTATACGACCTATAAGCGCCCCCTCGTCATTTTTCAATATCCACCTGACACAAGATCCAAATTGATGAAAATTATTCTTGGCCGGATCAAACACAGCCTCAATATCTATATCAAGCGGACATACCCAGTTTTCATCATTTTTGTAGATCACCCTGGCAGTATCTAAGAAAGCTTTCCGGGTTGTTTTATCTGCTACTTCGGTTATTATCATCAAAGTTAAAATGCCAAATATAAAAAAAGCACCCGGCGGCTAACCCCCGAATGCTGTTTATATGTTTATTTAATTTTTAATTAAAAATCGTCGTCATCCTCGTCGCCGAAGTCTTCAAAAGCTAGGTCGTCTAAAGGGCCGTCAAAATCGTCCTCATCCTCAACTACTTTTCCCTTCGCTCCTGTTTCTAACGAATCATCATCGTCATCATCTTCCTCCTGCTTTTTAGGAATGTTTTTATCTGCGATTTTTTTTGGCGCTCCCATGTGCGTTGAATTAGTTTATAGTTTAGTTATTAGCAATTACGCGGTGTTATTTATTAGTAAAAATAATTAAAAATCATTTTTAAAGAAAAACAATTAAAAATTATTCCGCGTGCTCGCCAATAGCTGATGAATCATTTGCAAGTTCCTTTAAATGAGGTAATTCATCTATGCCATTTATGCCGAAATAGTCCATAAACTGCCCACTGGTGCTGTAAAGAAGCGGTTTGCCTATGCTCTCAGCCTTGCCTGCAATACTTATCAGTTCCTTTTCTAACAGTTTTTGAATGGAGTAATCACAGTTCACACCGCGTATTTGTTCAATCTCGTTTTTTGTCACCGGTTGTTTGTAGGCAACTACCGCCAGTGTCTCTAAAGCAGCCTGACTCAGTTTCTTTTTAGCGCGTTGTAACTGTAGCAGATTAACTATAGGATGAAATTGTTTTTTGGTTAAAAACTGGTAGCCGTTGTTGATATTTACCAATTCAACGGCTGTGCTATCTGCGTTATATTTAAGTTGGATGCCGGTAATATATTGCCTAACGTCATCAGCAGCGTAATCCTGCCCAAATACCGTTTGCATGCAATAAATAATTTCCTCAATACGTATGCTCTGTTCTGATGCGAAGATCAATGCTTCAATATAAAGTTCGGGGCTCTGCATGTCCCTAAATTAATCATATTTATCCCGCTATGCAAATGGGTATGCTATAGCCTAATTTACTTAAAGGAAATATATTTTAAACATAATAGGAGTATATTATACTTAAAGTAAAAAATATATTCCGTAAAGAAGTATTAAACATTCCCGCATAGAAAACTATCCCTGTCCGCTTACGTAATTAACCTCACTAAACTACCAGTAATTATTTACTTAAAAACGCTACCATGAAAACAGAAACACTATTAGAAAGAGAGAGTGCAAGCCTTGGCCGCCGGTCATTTTTGCGTTACGCAGGTGCGGGCCTTGCGGGCGTAGGCATTTTAGCCGCGGGCGCTTGTAAAAAAGATGAACCAGGTGATCAATACAACAGCGGAGCGATTGATATTGGCGCCCAAAGCGATTTCGCCATCCTTAACTATGCTTACGCTTTGGAACAGTTAGAAGCGGCCTTTTACACGCAGGTAGCTGCCAATATGTATACCGGCGCAACGGCCGACGAGGTTGCATTGTTAACCGACATACGCGATCATGAAATTGCCCACCGCGAATTTTTTAAAGCCGCCCTGGGGAGTAAAGCGCTACAGGCACTTACACCCGATTTTACCGCTGTAAATTTTACCAGCAAAGCAAGCGTGTTAGCTACAGCACAGGCATTTGAAGACCTTGGTGTTTCTGCTTACAACGGCGTGGGATATATGATAAAAAGCGCTGACTATTTAACCCTTGCAGGCAAAATTGTTTCGGTTGAAGCAAGGCATGCGGCCTACATACGGAACCTGTTAAACCCGGGAAGCTTTGCCGATAGCACCATTCTTGATGGTTTTGGCATGGATAAAGTTAGTACAATACCGGTAGTACTGAAAACCGCCAATACATTTTTGAAAACTAAGGTAAGCGCATCTGCTTATGGTTACACCGCTTAAATTAAAACATCATGAACTTATTTAACATAATAGAAGAAATAGAAAAGGTTGATCCGGAATTTACAGACAGGATAAGCCCACGCCGCGCGGCCATAAAAAACATTACCGGCTTTGGTTCAAAAGTGGCCATTGCGGCTATGCCATTTGCTTTTGCAACATTGTTTAAAAAAGCATACGGCGAAACGGCCACCATCCCGGTAAATGATGTGCTTAACTTTGCTTTAAAGCTGGAATACCTTGAAGCAGCGTTTTACAATGCGGGTGCAGCATCGGCTCTTAGTTTTTCAACGTTAGAAAAATCGTACGTTACCACTATACAGGGTCATGAAAATGCGCACGTTACCTTTTTAAAAAGTGTTTTGGGCGGTGCAGCTGTTTCGCAGACATCGCAAGGTACAGCAGGTATATATGATTTTACTGCGGGAGGTACATTCTCTACCGTATTTACCAGTGTTGACACCTTCTTTGCTGTTGCACAGGCACTGGAAGATACCGGTGTTAGAGCTTACAAAGGGCAAGCGCCTAACTTAATGGGCAACGCGGTAGCGTTATCGGCTGCATTAAATATACATTCTGTAGAGGCACGCCATGCCGCAGCTGTTCGCCAGTTGCGCAGATCGCGCGGTGGTGCAGGTGCTACAACCAAGCCCTGGATAACCGGCGCAAATGATACAGGTATTACCGCTGTAAATGGTAATTATGCAGGGGAAGACAATGTTATACAGGGCCCTGTTACAATTACAAGTTTGCCGGGTGTTGGTGCTAATATTTCGGTTAATGCGGCCACACAAAGCTTTGACGAACCACTTACCATGGCGCAAGTATTACCATTGGTAACACCTTTCGGGGTAAAATAATTAGTTGATTTTGTGAGGATGGTTAGTCTGCCTGCGTTTTGCGCAGGCAGACTTTTTTATTTTAGTAGTTAATAACCTGTTCTTCCAGTTGAGCGGGCAAATCTCGCCACTCATATTTTTGCGTGCGCAACTGTGGCTCAAAACCGGCTTCTTCAATAGAGGTTTGAATACCCTTAGCTGTAAAACGATGCGGTGCCCCGGCAGCGGATACCACGTTTTCTTCTATCATAATAGAGCCAAAATCGTTAGCACCGGCATGTAAACACAGTTGTGCCACCTGTTTACCCACGGTAAGCCACGATGCCTGGATGTTTTTAATATTGGGCAGCATAATGCGGCTTAAAGCTATCATACGGATATACTCATCGCCTGATACATTGTTGGTTATGCCGCGCACCTTACGCAACAAGGTGCCATCATCCTGAAACGGCCAGGGGATAAAGGCCACAAAGCCATAATTACCTTCCGGTTTTTCTGATTGCACCTCGCGTATCCATGCTAAATGTTCAAAACGCTCTTCAATGGTTTCAACATGGCCAAACATCATGGTGGCTGATGTTGGCAGGTTTATCTGGTGTGCGGCCCGCATAACATCCAGCCACTCTTTGCCACCGCATTTGCCTTTTGATATCAGGCGGCGTACCCTGTCATTCAATATTTCGGCACCGGCACCGGGCAAAGAATCTAAACCGGCTGCTTTCATGGCGCTAAGCACATCTATGTGGCTCATGCTTTCCAGTTTGGCCACATGCGCAATCTCCGGCGGACCTAATGAATGCAGTTTAAGCGAAGGATATAACTCCTTTAATTGTTTGAACAGATCAGTATAAAACTGCAAACCCAGATCGGGGTGATGCCCGCCTTGTAAAAGTAACTGGTCGCCGCCATAACGGAAAGTTTCCTCTATCTTTTGCTTATACGTTTCAATATCAGTTATATAACTGTCCTCATGGCCCGGTCTGCGAAAGAAATTGCAAAACTTACAGTTGGCTATGCAAACGTTGGTGGTGTTAACATTGCGGTCTATCTGCCAGGTTACCTTACCATGCGGAACCTGTTTTTTACGCAGCTCATTGGCTACATAAGCCAGATCAGCAGTAGGGGCGTTATGGTAAAGGTAAACGCCCTCTTCAATACTCAAAAAATCAAATCTCGCGGCGCGTAATAACAGATCGGCTGTATTCATGTACAAATATACATAGTGGAGGCGGAAAGGTAAAAGGTTAAAGGCGAAAGGTGTTGGTGGGGTGACAATGTTATGCTTCTATATTATCAAGGCAGCTTGATTGATAGTTAGTTAATCCTCAAGTTGATTTGGTCTAAATTTTAATAGATTGCGTATCATATAATGAAATACTAAATAGTTAACTGCATGTATAAGCTAAATATTGTAGGTTATGGGGGTGGCTGGCTCTACGCAATTCTACGGCCCTTTACGGGTGGCTCAGGGAGGCTCACGCTGGCTCACCCGGCTCAGAGCCCCCTTACACTACTTTCCCTTTTTCCAATTTCAAAACCTTGTCCACGCTATTCGGTATTTCATGCTGATAATGGGTAACGTATATCAGGGTAACATTGCTCAGGCTGCAAATGGTATCAACCAGGTTTTTAAAATGGTTGATCTGGTGCTCGTCCATTCCCTGGCAAGGCTCGTCAAAAATAAGTAAGGGCGGGTTTTTAATAAGCGCCCTTGCCAGTAAACACAGTCGCTGCGCACTGGCAGGAATATTCTTTAACAAAACACGGGTGTATTTATCAATTTCCAGCGCCTTCATCCAGCGCAGCGCTGTTTCGGCACGCTTGGGGTTGCTTGGTCTAAACAAACCAAGCGTATCATAATAGCCCGATTCAATTACCTGCAAACAGCTGCTATCGGTAGGGAAATACTGGTGCAGTTCGGGCGATATAAAGCCTGTTTTTTTCTTAATATCCCATATGCTTTCGCCGCTGCCGCGTTTTCGGTCAAATAAAATTATGTCATTGGCATACGCCTGCGGGTTATCGCCATTAACAAGGCTCAACAAAGTAGACTTACCCGCACCGTTATGGCCAAGCAGGGCCCACTTGTCGCCGGGATTTACATCCCAGCTTACATTATCCAGCACCACATTTTCGCCATATTTAATGGTCACATTTTTCATGGCTACTATTTGCTGAAAGCGCTCGGTAGCGTTTAAAGTTAACAGCGCTTTTATCTCGGCCTTATTAATGCCTGTTGCTTGCGGCAAAGCTGCTATTTGCGTTTTAAACTGATCTTTGCGCCCTTGCCAATTAATGTCACCATCTTTTAATACGGCCACGTTTGTTATTACGTCCGGCAGTTCATAGGGTGCAGTAGCCATTATTATGGTAATGCCTGATACGGCTATCTGACTGATGATGGCGTTAAACTCATTTCTGGTCTCTGCATCAAGGCCGGTAAGCGGGCTATCAAGCAATAACAAAACCGGGTTTTTCATTAATGCAGCCGCAATGCGCAGGCGTTTGCCTTCTCCGTTAGAGAGTTTGATGAGTTGCTTGTTTTTAAGATCCTCTAATTTTAGAACGCTGATTATCTTTTCCGGTGTCCAATAGGTATTGGCGCCTACTACCGGTTTTATCGTGGCCAGATATTCCGTAACAGTAAGTGCATCTTCCGAGTCGGACGAGTTGTAGCGCTGCTGGTAATAAAATTCGGTAGTGTTGGATAAGTTTCTGAAATGGTGGCGCGGTTCAACTAAAGCTATCAGCTTATGATGGGTAATATAGCCCCGTTGTTCAGTATGCTCTTGTATAAACTCGTCAAAAAAATGGTAACGTACGGTACCGCCCGAAGCATTTAAATTGCCTGCTATGGTTTGCAACAACGCACTTTTACCAGAGCCGCTTTCGCCTATTATTGCCCAATGCTGCCCTTTGCTAACACTGAAATTTAAGTTGGCAAACACGGTAGTATTAAACAGCCTGACTTTAGCGTTCGCGATAGAGAATAGTGGATGCATTTGGGTGGTAAAAATAGTTATATATCGTTTATAAGCTAATTATAAAACAAAGTGTATTTATAAATCTACATTTTTTACCGCCGCCACTTTATTTTAAGCGAGCGAAAAAAAAGGCGCAATTCTTGAAAGGCAATGCTAAAACTTAAAACTATGAAAAAGATCAGCCTACCTATCCTTCTTTTTATGCTTACCATGTTAAGCAGTTGCGACGTTATTACCGGAATATTTAAAGCAGGGGCAGTAACAGGAATTATTGCCGTTGTAGTTGTAGTTATTTTGATTTTTTGGCTATTGTCTAAATTTCGATCGAAATAATTATTACAAATGTGAAAATAAATGTTCTTTTAATTAAAACAGTTTATCGCCACTAAGGTTGTTTAACTAAACATCTATAATCATGGAAAACACAACAGAAACAGTAGGAATTTTGAATGATCTGATACAGATCAATAACGACCGCGTTAAAGGCTTTGAGAAAGCTTTGACAGACACCGAGGGGGACAATGAGTTAAAGGCCATTTTTGCCGAAAAGATTGCAGAAAGCCACCGCTTTAGAGCAGAACTAGGCAGAGAAGTGGAAGTATTAGGCGGCGACGCAGAAGCAGGTACAAGCTTTAGCGGAACGCTGCATCGTAATTGGCTGGATTTGAAAGCCAAATTTACCGGCCACAGCGAACACAGCATTTTAGAAGATTGCGAGTTTGGCGAAGACGCTATTTTAAAGGCCTATAAAGACGCCATAGCTGATGAGCATTTACCGGCTTATCTTCGTGATACCCTGAACAATCAGTTAGAAGTGTTACAAGCATCGCATGACGAGATCAAGGCTTTACGCGATAGTACAGTTGAATAAAAACTGTTAACAACAAAAAAGGCCTTCGACAAACTCGAAGGCCTTTTTTGTTTAGCTAAAAATGAATTACATTTTAGCAGTAGTGTCTTTAGCTGGAGAATCAACAGCTGGAGAATCAGTAGATGGAGAATCAACAACAACTGGAGAATCAACAGCAGGAGAATCAGTAGCTGCTTCTTCAGAACCTTTACAAGCTGCGAATGAAGTAGCGATAGCTAATGCTAAGAAAGCGATTTTTAAGTTTTTCATTTTTTAAAATTTTAAAAGTGACTATATAGTTTTGCTATTAATACAATAAAAAACAAAAGGTAACCCACGTATTTAAAAAAAACAGGTTACCTTTTGTAAAATAACTAATAATCAGCTGTTAAAAGTATAAATTACATTTTTGCAGTGGTATCAGCATGTGTAGTATCAACTACATTAGAGTCAACTGTAATATTAGAATCAACAGTTACGTTAGAGTCAACAACAACGGTATCGGCGTCTTTATCACCATCACCACCGCATGCAGAAAAAGTAGTAGCTAAAGCCAGGGCTACGAAAGCCAGTTTAAATGAGTTTTTCATGATATAATTTTTTTAAGTAAAATGTAATTATTAATACCAATAATTAAAAAAGGTAACCCGTATTATTTCAATAAAATATTTTTTAATTGATTCGAAATTCGGCGTGATGGTAGTTTAACACACAGCAGATTGTAATAATATTTATATTTTTAGTTTTTTATTGCCCTGGTTGGGTTACAATTTTTTATAAAAGGTATTAAGTAGTGAATAAAGAGCTAAAGGATTCAACGCCAACAGACAGCGAAGTGATTCTGGGGATACTCAACAACTCTGATGCAGCACTAAAAAAGCTGTATGTTGCGTATTTCCCGATGATTTTACAACTAATAATAAATAATAGCGGCAACGAAGACGATGCCAAGGATATTTATCAGGAAGCTATAATAGTTCTTTATAACAAGGTTAAGGCAGGAGATTTTGAGCTGAGTAGTAAGCTTAAAACCTATATTTACTCGGTTTGCAGGCGTTTATGGCTAAAAAGACTGAGCCAGATTAACCGGTACGGTGGTGATATAAAAGACTTTCAGGAGTTTCTTCCGGTGGAGGAGGACGACTTTGAAAAACATACAGAACGCGACGTTCAGTTTAAAAAAATGGATGGTGCGCTGCAGTTGCTAGGAGAGCCTTGCAAAACCATTATGGAGGATTTTTATATACACAACAGATCTATGCAGGAGATTTGTGAGCGTTTTGGGTATACTAATGCTGATAATGCTAAAACGCAAAAGTATAAATGCCTGCAAAGGCTGAAAAAATTGTTTTTTCAGCAGCAATAAACAGAGGGTATTAAGATGAGCGAGAATCAACTTTTAGAAAAAATTGAACGTTATAGCAGCGGAGATATGACCGCCGCGGAACGCAAAGAGTTTGATGCGATGCGTAAGGCTGATGCGGGATTTGATGCGAAAGTAATGGAGCATCAGTTTTTTTCGGGTTTGCTTAAGCAATATAGTGAGCGTGTTCAGCTGGAAAACCGATTGAACGCCATTCATCAGGAAATTGATGTTCATGACCTGAAAGAAAGCCTGATGGCGCATCCATCATGGGTAGTTAGAATGTGGCGTAACCATCATTCAAAAATATCGGTTGCGGCATCTGTCACTATTTTAGCAATGTTATCTATTTTGTATGCTGCCGGTAAGTTTGATGACAGAAACAATATAGAGGCCTTAAAAAATAAAGTGGACAGGTTAGACAAATCAAACGCCACCCTTAGTAAGTCTATTCGTGATATAAAATCGCAAAAGCCTAAACAGATTGATAGGTACAGCAGCACGGGTACAGGTTTTGCAATTACCGCTGATGGCCTTATTGCTACAAATTACCACGTAGTGCGCGAGGCAGATTCTGTATATGTTGAAAATTCAGAAGGAAAATCATTCAAAGCGAAAGTACTGTATACCGAGCCTCAGCATGACTTGGCTATCCTTAAAATAGCAGACAAATCATTTACCAACCTGGGTACAATACCTTATGCTATCAAACGTTCTGAAAGTGCGCTGGGCGAGCAGTTGTTAACTTATGGTTATCCTGATCGTACGGCAACATTCAGCAAAGGTTACCTGGCAGCCAGATCCGGCTACCGAGGCGATAGTTTACATTATCAAATAGGTATACCTATTTTGCCGGGCAACAGTGGTAGCCCGCTGTTGGATAGCAAAGGCAATGTGGTGGGTATTACAGATGCCAAACAATCGCAAAGTGAAGGTGCACACTATGCCATTAAATCAAAATATTTGTTGGATGCTATCAATAACATCCCTGAAGATTCTCTTAGCAAAAAAATAGTTCTTAGCAAAAAGAATGGCCTTTCAGGTTTGAATGATCCTGATAAAGTAGCAAAGGTGAAGAATTTTACCTTTATGGTTAAGATCTACGGGCAGTAACAACTATTAAAACATTAAACAAAAAAAGGCGCTTTAAGCGTCTTTTTTTGTTAGCGGTCAACTTCACCTAAAACAAAATCTATTGATCCTACAATAGCCACCAGATCAGCTATCATAACGCCTTTAGCCAGCTCTGGCAGAACAGAAAGATTGTTAAAGCTTGGCCCCCGGGCTTTAACACGGAAGGGTACCTCTGTATCCATCATCCGGGTGGAGCCATCTTTGGCCAACTCTTTATTTTGCTTGTGTATAAAATAGAAGCCCAGTTCGCCTTTTGGTCCTTCGCAACGTACATAATAATCCTGTGGCTTAGGAACGAGCTTGCGTGGTAATTTAGCACGTGGGTCAAAATCAGGTGTGCGTTTCAACTCTTTTTGCAGGCGATCAAGGCATTGCTCAATAATTTTCAGCGATTGCTCTATCTCATCTATCCGCACCTTGTAGCGGTCCCAGCAATCGCCCAATTTGCCCATTTCGCCTTTGCCTACGGGGATATCAAAATCCAGTTCAGGGTAAACAGAGTAACCATCAATGCGGCGCAGATCATATTTTAAGCCTGATGCCCTTACTATGGGGCCTGAGCAGCCGTAGTTAATGGCAACATCAAGCGGCAGTACACCAACATTAGCTGTGCGGCTTATAAATATCTGGTTATTGGTAAGCAGCTCATTCAGCTCAGCCATTTTGGGTTTAAAATAATTGACAAACTCTCGACAGCGTTCTTCAAACCCTACCGGCAGATCATAAAATAAGCCACCCACCCATATATAGTTATATAGCAAGCGCGAACCCGAGGCCCATTCCAGCATCCCCATTATATGTTCACGATCGCGGAAACACCATAAAAAAGGTGTAAATGCGCCAATGTCAATACCATAAGTACCAACAGCAATTAAGTGCGAAGCTATACGGTTAAGCTCGCACATCAATACACGAATGTATTCAACGCGTTTTGGAATATCTTTATCAATGCCCAGCATACGCTCAACGCCCATTACCCAGGCGTGGCTGTTGTTCATGGAGGCCAGGTAGTCCATCCTGTCGGTAAACGGAATGGTTTGCTGATAGGTAAGGCGTTCCGCATGTTTTTCAAAACAACGGTGCAGATAACCCATGTGGGGGATGCATTCCTTTACAATTTCGCCGTCGGTAATCAGCTCCAACCGCAAAACCCCATGCGTAGACGGATGCTGCGGCCCCATGTTCAGCACCATGTCCTCTACGCTGGCAGAGGAGATTTTTTCGTAATAGTTTTCTAAAGCCTGGTTCAATTTATTTCGAATTTCGAATGTTCAATTTCGAATTTATTTTTTTGAATTTTTTATTCTTTGATTTTCTTTGGCTGTTTTTCCAATAGCCGTAAATATAGCAGTTAGTTCGACAGCTTCTTTTCTCAGTGGAATTATCAGTTCTGGAATAACAAGTCCAGATTCTAAAATTAAGTCGAACCAATAGATAGATTCATCAGCTTCCTCCTCGACAATTACAATTTTATTGATAAAGTCAGCGGTGGATTTTCCTTTACTGCTGAACGATAATTAGCTCCGATAGAGGTAGAACTGCGTAATAGTTGGTTGGTTAAAATATTAAAAGCACGACTGGTTGGCTGACTTTCAACAAGTCTAATGACATTGACAGCGAAAAGTTGAGTCCTTTTTTGTAGTTCTACCTTATCCATTTAAATAAATTCGAAATTGAACATTCGAAATTCGAAATCAGCATCAGTCTATCTTAATTCCTTTATAATACTCAGCGTTTATATAATCTTTTCTTAACGGATAGCCTTCCCAATCATCGGGCAATAAAATACGGCGTAAGTCGGGGTTGCCTTCAAAAAATATTCCTAACAGATCATACGCTTCGCGCTCATGCCATTCGGCGGTTCTGTAAACATCGGCAACGCTTTTAAATGATGGTAGTGCTTGGCTTGCCCTGTCATGAATTTTGCTGATCTTTAAAACAAGCTGCAACTGATAGGGGATGGATGATAAATGATACACCACCTCAAATCGGCCATCATCAGCACCATGATCAATGCCTGTGAGGCATGACAGGAAATCAAAATAAGTTAAAGGGTTGTTGCGCAGTTCCAAACAAACATCCACTATCAAATCAGCATCTATCAGCAACGCATGTTGCAGACCTGATGTTTCTTGGCCAACTATAGCTGTACCGCCAAATTTATCTGTTAATATTTGTTTAATATCATCAAAACTCATGGCGCCAGGCGTACTTTTTTCCAGGTTTTATTGTCAACTTTTTTGTAAACAATCCTATCGTGCAGGCGGCTCGGTCGTCCCTGCCAAAACTCAATCACTTGAGGTTTTAAAATATAGCCACCCCAATGGGCAGGTTTCACCACTTCCTTATCCTTATACTCGTTTTCCATTTTCACCATCCGGCTGTCCAATTCGCCACGGCTGCCAACTTCCTGGCTCTGAGGCGATACAACAGCACTGATCTGGCTGCCTTTGGGCCTGGAATTAAAATACCTGTCAGACTGTACCTTACTCAGTTTTTCAATGGTGCCTTCTATGCGAACCTGGCGCTCCAGTTCTCCCCAAAAAAAGGTAATTGCCCCCATAGGGTTTTTAGCTATTTCGCGGCCTTTTCTGCTTAAGTAATTGGTGTAAAACGAAAATCCATCAGGGTTATAGTCTTTTAACAACAATACCCTGGCTGATGGGCGCCCGTCGGTAGTTGCGGTAGCCAGAGTCATGGCGTTTGGCTCAAGCGCGTTAGCTGCTACGGCCTCATTAAACCATTTATCAAATTGCTTAATAGGATTGGCGTCGCTGTCTTTTTCAGATAGCGATTCTGAGCTGTAATCTTTCCTTAAATTTTGTAGTTCTTCGCGGTTCATTAACGCAAACTTACAAATTAATTAAGGCGTAATACTTAATATTGTATAGCAAAATATAGTTTAGGTAATAATTTACTTTGGCTTGTTAATTGTGTGGAATATTTATTTTAAATAAAGACTATGCTAAATTCAATTACACCTACAGCTGGCGGATTGTTAATATCAGAGCCCTTTATGATGGACCCTAACTTTAAGCGGTCGGTTATTTTGCTTACAGAACATGCCGAGATAGGTGTGATGGGTTTTATTTTGAACCATCAAAGCGACTATTTATTAGGCGATGTTTTACCTGATGTTTCTTATTCAGAGATTCCCGTTTTTACCGGCGGGCCGGTGGCGGCTAACACCTTGCATTTTATTCATCGTGCGCCCGATAAAATTGAAGGAGGAATTGAACTGGCAGAAGGAATTTACTGGGGCGGTGATTTTGAACAGGTGAAGGAGTTGGTAAGCACTTATCAGCTAAACGAAACCGAGATAAAGTTTTTTATGGGTTATTCCGGTTGGAGCCCTGAACAATTGGCTAACGAGATTAGGGACAATAGCTGGCTTGTGACCAACAAATTTAATAGTGAAATGCTGTTTAACAGCAACGACCAGCAGATGTGGAAACAGGTAATTATAAGCATGGGCCAACGCTTTGCGCATATTGCAAACTTCCCGGAGAATCCGCAGTTGAACTAGAATCTGTTATCTAAGGAGTCGATTAGTTGACAAAGCGTGTAGCATTCTCAGGTATTTCACCGTTTCACAAGAAAAACGTTCAACAAAATACCATCTGCCATGACAAAACATATATTCGTCGTATTATTAATTGTTTGTTGTTTTGGGTGCAGTAAAAAGCAAACCGAGGCGCTTAATTGCCCTGCTCAGTTTTGCACCGCGGTTTTCGCTTCGGTAAATGTGCAGTTTCAAGACAAGAATGGAAGCGCGGTGATGGTAAAAAACTATTCGGTAGTTAATAAGCGTACAAAGGAAAGCCTTGTTCCTGCCAATCAACAGGGTATTAATGATGCGGGCTATTACACTATAGTAAACGATGGCTCGCTTAAAAAACTATCTACAGAGGGCGATGAAATTGTGGTTTCCGCAAAACACCCAACCACAGGGCAAACAAAAATTACTACTTATAAAATATCAGGAGGTTGTAATTGCCACGTTATGCGGATATCAGGGCCGCAGGTAATTACGTTTGATTAATGTTTGTTGTGCAACAATTTTTTCGCGGATAAAATTCTAAATCGAAACAAATTGAAGTGTCAATATTTTCGTTATTTTTATTGACATGGACGAAATTTATTACGAACCGCTTATGTCCCTGGTACTTGGTTTGATATTTATTTTTGTAATTAAAGGCAGGGCGGAGCGCAAAAGGAAAATATTAAGCAACTACAAGGAAGTTACAGGTACCATTGTTGCTCAAAGAGAAGAGTACAGCAGAAATTCGGGAGGTATACGTTCAGTTGTATATTACCCTATTATAAGGTTTGCAACGCATGATGAATTACTGATACGGGAAGAATATAATGTAGGCCGTAATCCAATAAAATACGCCAACGGTCAACAGGTTACCGTTCAGTATTTTGTTGACAATCCTAAAGAGTTTTTAATAAAAGGCGACGATATGAGGTTGATTAATATGTTGTTTATATTAGTCGGCGTAGCTTTTATTTTATATTCCGTTTTCCGTTTCGGTATGATATTATTGCCGGGAAGTACCTTGAAAGTTTAAAAACTACTTACCCATCTCCTCAGCCGATTCTTCCACCTTCTTCTTCAGATCCTCTTTAAACGCGATGAGATTTTTTACAATGGCTTCATCAGCTGTAGATATGATTTGAGCGGCCAATATGCCTGCGTTTTTTGCTGCATTTAATGCAACTGTAGCAACCGGAATACCATTAGGCATTTGCAGAATTGAAAGAATAGAATCCCAGCCATCAATAGAGTTACTTGATTTTACCGGTACACCAATAACAGGTAAATGCGTTAATGAAGCCACCATGCCAGGCAAATGCGCTGCGCCGCCTGCACCGGCAATAATTACTTTTATACCACGGCCGGCAGCTTCGCGGGCGTATGTAAACATACGGTCGGGAGTACGGTGGGCAGATACTACTGTTATTTCGTAATCAATACCTAACACCTTTAATACATCTGCGGCATCTTGCATCACCGGAAGATCCGATTTGCTGCCCATGATTATTCCTACTTTTAAAAATTCATTCATCCTTTTTTTTGTTTGTTATTTTTTTTATCGCTAAAGCAAGCAACCACCCTGACAAAGCACCAAATACAAGAAAAATTATAATCAAAATTATAGAACCTTCAGAATTTACAAAGGCGGTCATAAATCCAGAGTTTAACTTATCACCCTCAAAGTCTTCTGCACAAATCTTGCCTTCTCTATAGCCTTTTCCCTATCCGCATCAATAATAGTAACATGCCCCATTTTACGGAAAGGCTTGGTTAAAGCTTTGCCATATAAATGCACATATACGCCGGGGCATTTCAATATTTTCTCAATGCCTTGATAAACGGCAGGTCCTTCATGTCCTTCCTCGCCTAAAACGTTCACCATTATAGCATTGTTCAGGCAGGCAGTGTCGCCAAGCGGCTGGTTGAATATAGCTCTTAAATGCTGCTCAAACTGCGATACCACATTACCTTCAATACTTTGATGACCGCTGTTATGCGGGCGTGGAGCCAACTCATTAACCAATATCTGCCCGTCTTTTGTTAAAAACATTTCAACGGCTAACAAGCCTACAATTTTAAGGTCGTCGGCTATTTTTTTGGCGATGTTTTCTGCCTGTTGATGTATCTCAAATGGTAGGGTAGAAGGGGTGATGAGAAACTCCACCAGGTTAACATCGGGGTTAAACTCCATCTCCACCATCGGGAAAGCGCTTACGTCGCCGTTTTCGTTACGGGCAACAATTACGCCTATTTCCTTTTCAAAATCTATCCATTGTTCAATTAGGCTTGGCTCCTTAAAGGCTTTGTCTAAATAAGATTCATCTATTACCTTATATACGCCGCGCCCATCATAACCATCGCGCCTCAATTTTTGAATGTAAGGGAAAGGCATGGTGGTTTGCTCCAGCTCAGCAGGTGTAGAAATTACCTGGAATGGGGCAGTAGGGATATCATTTTGCTTAAAAAATTGCTTTTGCAGTCCCTTATCCTGGATCAAGCGTATAACACGCGCCTGCGGATAAACCAGTACACCCTCTTTTTCTAATTGCTCCAGCGCGTCAACATTAACCTTCTCTATTTCTATAGTAAGCAGGTCAACCTTTTTGCCGAAATTGTAAACAGTATCGTAATCGTTTAATTTTCCTACAACAAATTCATCGCATAATTTGCGGCATGGGGCCTCGCGGTCGGGGTCCAGTACTTTAACCGTAACATTGTAATTTATAGCCTGTTGTATCAGCATGCGGCCCAATTGTCCGCCGCCTAAAATGCCTAGTTTAAGATCTCCGTAAAATGTTTTCATTTTCCAACTGCAAGTTTACCCTAAATCTTTCAAAAAGCATAGCGTAATTAAGCTATCTGCCCGCCTGTAGCTTCTTATCAGCTATCAACGCCACAGGCAACCCCACACAAATAATTAATGTTAATACCGCAATGATTGCTGCAAGTGCATTAAAACTATGCGGCCCGATCTTACTTAACGGAACTACAATCATATTCATAACCAACCAAGTTAAGCCGCCGTAAACATTGGCCACAATATACTTGTTCTTTAACACCGAAAAGCTGAAAGGATAAAGCAGATAAAATGCAGTTGAAAACAAATAAGCGATGAGGTAGTGAAAAACCAGGCCCGCAACCACCATTTCGATGCCGCCCTTAAACGCCTCCTCACCGAACACGCCGCTTGCTATAAATTTGAATATTGGCGCAGGTCCCGCGTTATAATTAAGCAATAATGCCGCAAGCCCATCCAATGTGCCCACTAAAAACCCTAACCAAAGAATGGTTTTTAATGCGTTCTTTTTGTAATGGGTTAAATTGCGCATTAGGCTTTTACAAATTGTTCGCCCTCGATTTTCTTTTGCAGCTCCAATATACCACCTATCAATGCCTCGGGGCGGGGCGGGCATCCCTGTACATATACATCAACCGGGATTACCCTATCAACACCTTTTACCACATGGTAACCGTGCTGCCAATATGGTCCGCCGCAGTTAGAGCAGGAGCCCATAGAAATAACATACTTAGGCTCGGGCATTTGCTCATATAATAGTTTAATGCGTTCTGCCATTTTAAAGGTTACCGTTCCGGCTATAATAATAACATCTGCCTGGCGTGCTGATGCACGCGGGAATACGCCAAATCTTTCCAGATCGTAAGTTGACGCGTACGATGCCATCATTTCAATAGCGCAACAGGCAATGCCAAACTGCAGTGGCCATACTGACGATAACCGCGACCAGTTAAGCAAATCATTCAGCTTGGTAACCACAAATCCACCACCTTCGCTGTTTATATCACTCATCGCTTGCCGGTTTTTTAAAGTTAGGTTTAAACATAGGCTTTCTTATAGGAGCTTCGCCTGTTGGTTTTTCTGCCACCGCTGCTACTACGGGTTGCGCTACCAAAGATGCTACGCCAAATTCTTTTACCATATATGCGCTTTGCTGTAAATTTACTTTCTCGTATAAAGATGCCGGAATGTTTACATTGGTAGTAGGTACAACTGGGCTTGGTTTTATCCAATCCAGATCACCTTTAACCCATACGTAAACCAAGCCTAATATCAGTACGCCTAAAAATATAAACATCTCTGCCAATGAGAACCATCCCCACATGGGCGCCGCCGCAATAATCTCGTGATTACCAAATACCGTAGCCCAGGGAAAAATAAACACCATCTCTACATCAAACAACAAAAAAACCAGCGCAATAACGTAAAAGCGGGGGTTAAAAGGCAGCCAGGCATTGCCGGTTGGTTCCTCGCCGCACTCGTACGACGATAGCTTTATGGGATTGGGTTTATTGGTAGATAGCATGCGGTTGGCCAAAAAACCAAAGCACACCATTATTATTCCCGCAATTAAAAAGATAAGTATCTTGCCAAATTCTGATATTTGCGAAACTTCACTCATGCCGGTAAAATTAATAAAACAAACCCATTTTGATGCTATAATTATCGGCGGTGGTGCCTGCGGACTGATGTGCGCCGCCCAGGCCGGTTTTTTAGGCAAGCAAACGCTTGTACTAGAGAAGAACGACAAGGTGGGTGCCAAGATCTTGATCAGCGGCGGAGGGCGCTGTAACTACACCAATTTGTACGCCACGAACCAGCAATTTATAAGTGAGAATGAACATTTTGTAAAATCTGCTTTTGCACAATGGACAGTTGATGACACTATTAGTTTCTTTGAAACCTACGGTATAACAGGCAAGGAAAAAACTTTAGGGCAGCTGTTTCCGGAGAGTGATAAAGCGCGTGATGTGGTTCAGGTTTTCATTGACCTGTGCCGCGATCTGGGGCAGGAGATACTATGCAATGCCGATGTAAAGGAGATTGAACAAACTGATGAAGGTTTTAAGGTAGTTTATGAAAACTATGGCGAGGAAGTAGAGCTTACCACACTCAAAGTAGTTATAGCGGCTGGCGGGCTACCTATAGCTAAAATGGGTGCTACTGATTTCGGCTTGCGGACTGCCCGTAAATTTGGCTTGAGTATAGTAAACACCGCACCCGCGCTAGTGCCGCTTACCATTACCGGGAAAGATCAGCCCTGGTACGAGCAGTTATCGGGCAGCAGTATTTTTTGCAGGGTGTGGAATGACAGGGCGTGTTTTGAGGAGAATATTTTGTTTACTCATTGGGGTTTGAGTGGCCCCGCTATTTTACAGATCTCATCGTACTGGAAACCGGGTGAGTTTATTTATATTGATTTGTTGCCAGACAAAGATATAACAGAACTGATACAACAGGAACGCATCGCCAACGGCAAAAAAATGCTGTTAAACTTCCTCACTACATTTTACACCCGCAAATTTGTTGAGGCCCTGAGTAACCATTTGCCGGTTGAGAAAAACCTGGCATCATTAAGCAAAACAGATTTTGAAGATATCCATAACCTCATCCACAATTTTAAAGTAAAGCCTGCGGGTGATAAGGGTTATGACAAGGCTGAAGTAATGCGCGGCGGCGTATCAACTAACGAGCTGAATTCAAAAACACTGGAAGCTAAAAAGATACCCGGCCTGTTCTTTGGCGGCGAGTGCGTAGATGTTACCGGTTGGTTGGGTGGCTACAATTTTCAATGGGCCTGGGCAAGTGGCTTTGTTATTGCCCGAAACCTTTAGTTTCCCCGCCTGCTGCGTTCGGCTTGCAGGTTGTGGTAGTAAGCAATAATCTTCTCAATATCTTTCAGGGGCACTTTGCCGGTTCTTAACTGCTCTACGGCGGCGGGTTCATCGCCCATAATCTCTATCATCACATCAACAAAGTTTTCTTCGGTTATGGCTTTCATTCCATTGGTGCTTTCGCCATAAAAGTAAGCAATACGTGTGCCGCCACCGCCACGGTTGCCGCCCAGGTTAATGGATAAGCCTCCGCCAAGGCCACCACCCATACCGCCGCTGCCATAGCCGGTACTTAGCGTGGGGCTTACTTGTACCGCCTTTTGATGGGTAATATTGCCAACCCTGGCCATGTATAACTTTAACGGGGCATTTATAGCTACGCGGATGAAGTCCATTTGCTCACTGGCCCAGTCATCGGTAAGGGAAACGGCTACTACAAAGCTATCACGGCCTACTACATATGATTTCATATCGCTGGCGCTTAGCTTCATGGGCTTGTCTTTTTCGTACTCCTTAAATTCAATAAAAGCCTCGTTTTTTATAGGGCCCTTGCCTGATGGGTTTTGTTTAATATAGCCTGAGTTCTTTGCGCCCCGCTTGTCATAAAAATAACCCTCCTGCCATTTCTGTGCAATGGCGCTAATACTTAATAAGCTTAATAATAAAAGGGTTATAAGATGGCGTATCATACTAAAACACAAATAACGTAATTTTAGGCATATTTAATATAAAATGACTGTTGATTTAAGAAGCGATACCCTTACCCGGCCCACCCCGGGCATGCTGCAAGCCATGTTCAGCGCCAAAGTTGGCGACGATGTGTTTGGCGAGGATGAAACCGTTAGCCAATTAGAGGCAAAGACCGCTGCCATGTTCGGCATGGAGGCCGGGCTGTTTTGCCCATCGGGTACCATGACCAACCAGATAGCTATTAAATGCTTTACCCAGCCTATGGATGAACTGATAGCCGACCAAACCGCGCATGTTTACCGCTACGAGGGTGGGGGGATAGCCTTCAACTCGGCGGTGTCTACGCGGTTGTTGAATGGTTACCGGGGGGTGATAACAGCCGAAATGATTGAACCGGAAATAAACGCTGATAACATACATTACCCCCGCACCAGTTTGGTTGTGCTGGAGAATACCAGTAACCGGGGAGGAGGCAGCTGCTACTCTCTGGAGCAGATAAAGCCCATTGCAACGCTCTGCCAGTCGCGCGGACTGAAGCTGCACCTGGATGGAGCCCGCATATTCAATGCCCTTGCACATACCGGCGACAGTGCCGCCGATTACGGCCAGTATTTTGACGGTATTTCAGTGTGCTTATCAAAAGGGTTGGGGGCGCCTGTTGGATCGGTTTTGCTGGCTGATAAGGATACCATTAAGCATGGCCGACGCATCCGCAAGGTTTTGGGTGGTGGCTGGCGGCAGGCGGGTTTTTTGGCGGCGGCGGGTAGCTACGCACTTGACCATCATGTAGAGCGGTTGCAGATTGACCACACCCACGCCCGCATAATTGCCGAAGCCCTTGCCCAATGTACCTGGGTGAGCAGCGTTATGCCTGTTGAGACCAACATCGCTCTGTTTGATACCGTAGAGCTTGCCGATGTTGTGGTTGAGCGCTTAGCGCTTAAAGGTATAAAGGCTATGGCAACTGCCCCCAACCGCGTACGTTTTGTGTTGCATTTAGATGTGCACCCGGAGCAGGTGGAGTATGCGGTTAGTGCCTTAAAGATGCTTTAGCATTGTGCTTTGCTCCGCTTGCGGAGGTGAAACAAGCGGCGCAAAGCGGAACAATCTGTTTTTTAATCGTCTTATTTTCAGTTACTTAATTTTTTAACCGGAACAAAGCGAAGCAACTTATTCGTCAGGAGTATTAGCTGTAAATTTATCATAACTTGTTTATTTTTAATTAATTGTGGAGTTAATAATAATTTCCTGAACGTCGACGAAAAAACAGTAAAAGCAATACGCGGTAGCGCAGCTGTCTACATGGATTTACACATCATAGAACAAGGAGGACGGTAAAGGTTAGTAACAATATTGTAGACCTTAAAATACACCGTTTAATTATTATTAAGTTTAAAACAACTTTTAAAACTAGCGGTTGATACATTTTTAAACCTTAACTTATTCTGATGGAATTGATTTCTTCAGACCCGGTAATATCATTTTCCTATCATGAAGATAGTAGCCTTCTGGAGGCAACATGGGGAAGCTGTTTAACAGCCGAAGATTATATCGCGGCAATAAAAAATGCAAAAACGGCATTTGACAAAGTGGCCCCTCATAATACACTCTGGAACCAGCAGCGTTTTTTTTATGATATTCCAAAAGAACTTCAGCATTGGACGGATACTTTCTTTAATATGCACGCGGTAAAATCGGGATTTAAGGGAAAAGTTGCTATGGTGTCAGGCGCAAATGTACGTCAGTTATTGCCGCTGGCTGATATGTTTGAAGAAGGACATGCTGAGATTCCGTTTCGTTTTTTTGAACACGAAATGCAGGCAAAATCATGGCTACAAACGCCTCTTAATCAGCAAATTGTTCCTGACTTTCCTATTATTGATGTTAAGGATCTGCTTAATGGCAGAACCACGCTTAGCTTAAGCATCAAAAGTGAGGAATTGCATGAATACATATCGTTGCTTAACCGGCTGTTAAAAAGCCGCACATTCAGTGTTCAGCAGGCAGAATGGTTTTATGCTCTTACACCGCGCGAAAAGAGCATCTTTCAATTAGTAATTAAGGGAATGGCTAACAAAGAAATAGCCAATAAATTATTTATTTCTTACGAAACCGTTAAAACACACCGTAAACGTATTTACAACAAACTTCGCTGCAGTAACCTAACCGAGCTTCTGAAATACAGCTTGTTTGTTTAACGTAATATCCCCTGTCGGGGGTATTGTTGCAACTTATTCCGTGCGCTAACTTTGGCTTAGCCGGGTGCTACAATTTACTGAACAATATTTGTATTTGTGTTGCAAGCCCTTTAGATCAAGCTAAATCTTAAACGATGAAAAATTTATACGTTATAACTGCCGTAATATTCGCGTGCTGTTTTTGTAGTTGTAAAAAAGAGGATGCGCCCGATAAGGAGATAGAAATACCCACGGTTAACGTAAAAGTTGCAATAGATTACGTGGGCAGTGGTGGGTATTATGATGATGACATAGAAAGTGTACCAAGCGGTTTGATTGTAGGAACAACCAATGGACCATACAAGGTACCGCTGACAAAAACGTATACCATCAGATACAAGGCTAATAACAGCTTTAAAGAACTCACCTACCAAACTAATTTCGGCGGCGGTATTTTAAGTACAATAAATACTTACGTTATACATTGCTATGTTAATGGCAATACCGAACATATTGAAGTTAAACCTGAATAGTATCGCCGTCGGCAACCCTTAACATCTAAACATATTAAGATGACCCATTATATCAAACAATTTTGTTTGCTGTTAGCAGCTACCTGGTGCTTATGCTTAACCTCGTGCTCAAAAAAAACCGGAGATACCCCGGAGCCAACTCCGCCTCAGGATCAATCTATAACGTATGTATGTGGCTATGATTATGATAGTAACGGGCTTGGCACCATTGCTGTTTATTGGAAGAACAATCAAAGAGAATATCTTGGCAGAGAGGGTACCAATGTTAATGGGATAGCCTTATCTGGCGATGTGGTTTACATAGCAGGAGCAACTAAAGATATAATAACTGGTAAAAGCATTGCTACCTACTGGAAAAATGGCAACGCGATAGAACTAACTGACGGGACCGTAGACGCATCAGCCACCGCTATTTTTGTTGCAGGCAACGATGTTTACGTTGCAGGAAATGTATTTAACGGTGCAAACGCAACGGGAAAATACTGGAAAAACGGAAAAGTTATAGCGCAAACCAAAGCGTCGGTAAGAGCTAACTTTAATGCTATTTATGTTGCAGGAAATGATGTTTATGTTGCCGGTTGGGAAAGTGACCCGGCAGGGCAACTTGGGCGTGTTGCCGTATATTGGAAAAACGGCGTTAAAGTGGAGCTGACAAAGGGCCTAACGCAAGATGCATCTGCAAACTCAATATGCGTAGACGGAAACGACGTTTATGTGGCCGGTATAGAAAGGCTGGGGCGCGAATATACCTTACGCTATGTAAAAGCGAAGTACTGGAAAAACGGAGTTGCAATGACACTTAGTACAGAGGACAATTATTCTGATGTTGCCAGCTCTGTTTACGTATCGGGCGGTAGTTTTTTTACAGCCGGAACAGTGAACTCCTCAGGTACGGCTGTTGCCAAATATTGGAGAAATGGTATACCAACCATGCTGAACGGTAATGCCGTTGCAAGTAGTGCCAACTCAATATTTGTTTCGGGTAACGACGTGTATGTTGCCGGCACCACATCCAACTCAAATATTGGTGGACGCTCATTTGCTACCTATTGGAAAAATGGCAAGGAGGTAAGGCTATCTAATAACGCCTCTGCGGCAACGGGCATTGTTGTAAAACCCTAGTAATGTATTTAAACTTTTATAGCTAGTAATGCATAAATTACGGGCGGAGTGTCCAAAAAACCTGTGTTGATTTATTCCTCTGCTTTTGTTATTATGTTATACACCTCCATCATATAATTAGCCTCTTGCATGGCTTGCTGAAAATTATCCCAATCGTCCAGGCTAAACGTCATGCAGATATCGCTGTGTGGTGTGCGCAACACTAAACGGTCCTCGCCATCCGGAAAGGGGAACAAACTCTGTTCAACCTCCAGATTAGCCGTGAAATTTTTGAAACTTACAAATTGCGCCGGCGAGAAATTAAGCAAAAGGGTGCGCGTCCAAAGTGTGAGTACTTTACAATCCATGCATTGGCTTATGGTTGTGGCACCAATTTTACTTAGTATAATAGTTTCGCACATAATTTAAGTAGTGCCTGCCATGCCCGTATAAGCTTGAGCATCAACATTGGCAGGCAGGACTTTAATTTTTACCTCTCCATTAATAGAGAACGGAACAAAGTAAAGCCTTATTTAGAATAAATCCAAATAAAAATAAAGAATGTTAGTTAAGGTTTATGTGAGGTGGTGTGCATGGTCTTGGTGCTGTGTTGACAACACCGACCCAGGCTGGAAATGGGAGATTGCCAACAAAGACGGACAGGAGCGAGTACATTTTTGCATTAAACTTGATCAAAACTGGCATGTTCTCGCACGTTTAGGTGATGTTGCGACATGAAGGAATAGGATGTCTTACGGAGCTAGACGCAGGAAGCATCGGTGCAATGACCACATAGACTTAAGCTAGTTTTCTGCAATTATTTAACTACTGCTTTCGCAATATTCTTTTCAAATTCTCGGTTCCGTTAATTATGGCTTCATTTACCTTCGCAGCATTTTCCGCTCTTTTTCGCTCCTTTTCTATTTCTGCAAGTCTGTCATCCTCTTTTTGCTTTGTATCATTTTGTTTGCGCGTTTCTTCCCAATCCTTACTGTGAATTCTGAACTGCCCATTTATTAACACTTTTGTATTATCCTCGTTATAGCCTGAATTATCGAATTCAGCAGACAATGATTGCAAATATTCCTGATCGTCGGTGTTAATTAAAAAGGGAGCAGTCCAGTCAGGCGTTAAAACCATTTTAAAAAGCGCTCGTACCAACTTACCCGTTGGCGATGGATAATAAAAAATAAAAGGCTCTCCTTTTTCATCAAAAACATATTTTTTTAACTTGTCATCGTATTTTAGCTCTGTTAAATACCTTGCCTTAATATAAGCCTCTACAATTTTCTCAGATCCTGAATAGCGAAGTTTTACTAAATCTGATAAATTGGGGGTGGGTATCAATGCAAATCGGGTTTCTATGTCACTTACTACCGGCTTTATGTTGAATACAATCATTTGCGCGTTATTTCTAACCTCGCATCGTACATTTTTATTTGAGTATAAGCCTATGTTACCGTCGGCAGTGCCGTTAAACGTCCAGGTTGATAAATTAAATGCTTTTTTTAATTTGTTAAAAGCAATCGGATCGGGAGACTTAAAAGTTATACCGCTTACCAACCACAATTTGTTGAGTGTAAAATCTACTTCAACGTTCTTGCTAAAATAGGCCGTATATAGGGTGCTTACCCTTTTGCCGCTTTTTTCATCAACAACATGCAAGTCAGGTGTGCTGTAATAAAAGGAGTAACCTAATTGTTTTACAAAGTTTAAGGCCGGGTAGGTATTATCCCAACGCATAGCATGAATGTCAATGTTGTTTATATCAAATACTCCCGTGGAATCAGGGAAATTCGTGTAACCTCGTTCGAGGGTAATAGAATAGACAGTTATCGGCTTATCTTTATTTAAAAATTCCGTTGAACTTAAATTGCCAAATACATATTTGTCTTTAAACGTTGTATCGTTATACCCCTCGGCTATTTTGGTTCTTTTTTCAAAACTTAACAGTGTTTTAATGGCCGTATAATATTTTTCATTGTTTGTTGAAAAAGAAACCTTGTCAACAATACCATCTACAGAAGCTTTAATACGCGCATTTGCACCATCACCAAAGTAAAGTATTTTTTCACTCTCTGTAGCGTCTGGTATTTTTTCATTGTTCGGATTAAACTTGTATAAAGGGTTGTCTTCCATTCCGGTCAAAACAACTTTAAGTTTTCTTAATTCGTCGCTTAAAATTTGAACAGCATCGTCCGCGTTTGTTTTATAAACATCTATTTTTGGTTTAACCTGCGTTACTACTGGTGTTTTAACCGCTTTTTTTACTTGTGCTTTTAGTTGTAGGCTAATGCCTATGTTCAATAAAACGGCAATAAAAAATATCTTTTTCATCTTTTTGGGTATTGTAGCTCAGTTCAAGGTTTTACGCCATTAAGTTAGGAGTTTTTTTCATTTGACCAATTTCTATTAAATCTGTATATTACGTTGTATATCAACATAGATTTAATAGAACGTTAACGCTTTTTATTACCTGCCGTTATAGGTTTATAAGCGGAACAGGCTGATAGAAAAAGGACAGCAAACAGAAGAAGTAAGTATTAAACCCTTCCACTAGGGTGTTCCTTTGCCTCTTCCCGCGCCTTATTCCTGCCATGCAAATAGTTAAAAAGCACAACCAGCCCCAGTAGCACAATACCGTTCAGCCCAAAAAATATATCGGTTTTACCGGGTATAACATTCCCGGTAACATAGGTAGTGCCCCATGTAAACAGGTTTACGCATAAAAAAACAGCAAATATGGCGCGAAGGATCTTTATTAATAACATGCCGCTAAGATAATATTATTCTATCTGCGTACTCACCGCCCAATAATTACCGGCAAAATCATAAAAGGAACCGCGTTTATCCGGGTCGCCGTTTTTGTTTACGGGTTCCTCAATCAGTTCGCAGCCGTTTTCAATAGCCAGTTTAAAGGTCGCCATAACATCGGGCACATAAAGGTGCAGCATGGTTTTTTGACCCGGATAGTCGGCAGTGGCATCGCTTATCATTACTACGCTATCGTCTATCAACACCTCCATGTGCATTATTGAGCCATCTTCGCGACTATATTTTCTCAGTTCTTTACCGTTAAAAACAGTTTTCAGCAGATTGGCCAGGCGTTGCGCGCCATCAACAATAAGATAGGGGGAGAGCGAGTTGAAATTTTCTGGTTTGTACATAGGATAGATGTTTGGTATGATGCAATTTAGGATTTTCTAAACAGGTGCAAACATTCTTGTGAAAACAATATCAATAAACCGTATACCAGGTCGCGCCTAAAACACCCGGTCTACAGCCTACTATTACCTTGTCGCCTATTTCGGTACGGTTGTATAGTTCGCTGCTTACTTTTTCTTGTTCGCCCTCGCTTTGTGTTCCCCATTTTTCAAGCACTAAATTGTAAGAGGTGCTTTTGCCTTTGGTTATGTTCTTGTCCAGCACTTTAACGGTGTACTCAGTGGGCGGAGCCTCGTCGTACATGCAATTTACCGTCACAATTGCCGCTATGCAATAAAGGAAAACGAATGCTACTATAAAGACAGATGCAGCAATTTTTTTACTGCCGTTAAAATTAAATGAATTGTTTCCTGTTAATAGAATCACCATGAGTATAGCAAACAAAGCCCCTGATGGAAGCCACAAACTTTCAAAATTTAGTAACGAAAGATCGGAAGCGAGTCGGAAACCTACACCCGCTAAAGGCATAAAAAAACCTAAAGTGATGCCTGGGTATGGGCTGTTCTTTTCCTCATCGAACCGGATGAGGTTGTTAGTTTTAAGCGCTGCTACAGCCAACAATGGCCATAAAATGCCTGCGGTGATCAGTATTAAATAGGGCGTAGGATAGAATATAAGCAGCCCAGCAAGTACAAATGAAGGCCAGTTAACAACATTAGCCAACAACTTGGCTTTTTTGAGTTTTTGCTCCCTTGCTTCTTCAGTAAAGCCTAAGTTATTGTCTGTAAGTATGTCAATTAACTGATCATCATATTCTTCCTGGTCAAGGTTAGTGAAGTTATCGGCCAGGTATTGTTTAAGCTCTTCAGCGTGTGCTATGTATTTAGTAAGACTAATCTTTTTAACACCGGTGGTAAGCGGGATAATGTAGATGTAGTTATCGTCCAGTTTAAAACCCTTTACATCGGTAAAATATATAACACGACTGCTGTAAACCGCAACATGCTCAAAGCGGTCCAGTTCTATAAGCAGTTTTTCTTTATATGTACGCATCAAGAGGTAAACACAACCACAGATAAGCAGCAGCATTATTGGAATGATCACATTCGGCGGCATGTCGCTTTCGGCATCAGTAAGCGAATAATACGCCAGCCAGCCAAAAAGGCCGATTAAACCGCTAAGAGTAATGTACAGAAAATAGCGCCAAAAAGTGGCTAAAGGATATTGCCTGGTTTCCGTTTGGATCTTTGTGCGATAGGTTGTCATAGTAGTGATAATTACTCACAAAATAAATAAAATAGCGATGGGTTTCAAACTCCATCGCTATTTTGACCGATGACTACTGCCAACTGCCCACTAAAAACTGCCAACTAAGCAACCGGTTCCCTATCCATTGATTGCCTCTCCACCATCCAGGCCGGATACTCGCGTGGCAGGGCACTGATCTCGTCAATACGTTTCAGTTCATCGGCAGATAATACAACATCAACAGATTTTAAATTATCATTCAGCTGATCTATATTTTTTGCGCCAATGATGGTGCTGGTAATGCCTTTTTGCAAACGCACCCACGCCAGTGCTACCTGCGCGACAGATACGCCGTGCTGTTTGGCAATTTCGGCCAGTACATCAATTATATCGTAAGTTTTGTCTTTGTTTATCGGCGGGAAATCAAAGTTGTCTCGGCGTGCGCCTGCTGCTGCGCCGTCGCGGGTGTACTTGCCCGATAAGAAACCGCCTGCCAGCGGGCTCCATGGCATAATGGCCAGGTTCTGATCAACAGCTACCGGAACAACCTCCCGCTCAATATCGCGGCTGGCAAGCGAGTAGTAGTATTGCAGGCCAACAAACTTGTTCCAACCGTATTTATCGGCTATGCCCTGTGCTTTCATCACCATCCAGGCGGGCCAGTTACAAATGGCTATATAACGCACTTTGCCGGTTAAAACAACATCGTTCAGCGCACGCACCGTCTCTTCAATAGGTGTTTTAAGGTCGGTTCCGTGTACGTATAGCAAGTCTATATGGTCAAGCTGCATACGTTTTAAACTGGCATCAACAGACTGAAAAATATTAAGGCGGGTAAGGCCCACATCATTCACACCCTTGCTCATGCGGCCGCGTACTTTAGTAGCAATAACCAGATCATTACGGTTTAGGCCCAGATCAATTATAGATTGGCCCAGTAAGGTTTCAGATTCGCCAAACGAATAAATGTTAGCGGTATCAATAAAGTTAATGCCCGCATCAACAACGGTTTTCATCAGGTTGTTAACTTCATCCTGCTGTATTTGGCCAATGTTGGTCCATATGCCACCGTTGCTGCCGCCGAAGGTCATGGTGCCAAAGCATATTTCAGACACGTAAATACCCGTGTTTCCTAAAAGATTGTATTTCATAGTGGTTTATTTGATGTGAAGTTAAAAAGTAAAATTCGGAATATTCTCTAATAAAATGGTTAGTACAGGGTAAAACTTATAACTAATGTTACTGTTGTTAGCATACGATGAATCGCTTACAAAAGAAACTTGAAAAAATTGGCCGCGACCCAAAGATCACCGCTAAAGCCGTAGGACTACGTTATGTGAGTGATTCTGCGCCTGGCTATACCCGTAAAAAAGCAGGCAAGGGATGGAGCTATTACGCACCGGACGGTACCCTGGTAAAGGATAAAGATGTAATAAAACGTTTTAATGCCATGGTGATACCACCGGCGTATACCAATGTATGGATCTCGCCTTTTGAGAATAGCCACCTGCAGTTTACCGGGGTTGATGCTGCCGGGCGCAAACAGTACCGTTATCATGCTTCCTGGAACAGTATTCGCAATCAATCAAAATATCACCGTTTGCAAACCTTTGCCTCGCATTTGCCTGCTATACGGCATCAGCTAGATAAAGATCTGGCCCGGCCCCATCTTGATCATGATAAGGTTGTAGCGCTGGTAGTACGTTTGATGGAACTAACGAGCATAAGGGTAGGGAATGAATCATACAAAAAGCTATATGGATCTTTCGGCCTTACTACTTTGCAGGACAGACATGTTAAAATTGAAGGCACCCGCCTAAATTTTGAGTTTAAGGGTAAAAAAGGGGTGATGCATAAAATAGCCCTGCAAAGCCGTAAACTGGCGCGATTGGTAAAGCAGTGCAGAGACATCCCCGGAAAAGATCTTTTTCAATATTATAATGCTGATGGTACGCGCTGCATGATAGGATCGGGCGATGTAAACAATTATCTGAAGCAAATAACCGGCGAGGATTTTACAGCCAAAGATTTCCGCACATGGGCAGGTAGTGTAAGTGCCCTTTATGCCTTTAAAGAAGCCGGCGAATTTGAAACTATAAGCGAGTGTAAAAAGAAAATAATAAGCGTGTTAGACGAAGTAGCCATTAACCTGGGCAACACCCGCACCGTGTGTAAAAAATACTACGTACACCCCACCGTTATAAAAAGTTATGAGGAGGGCACGCTGTTTAATTATATCAGGGAGCTTGATGAGGAAAAGGATATAAAAGCATCTGAATTGAATTTGGCTGAAAAGGCATTGCTGGCCCTGCTTGAAAAAGAAAAGCTCGCGGTGGCAAGTTAATGCCGGCGTTCTGATGTTAGGCCACTATTTGCATGTAATTGTTAATGGTGTCTTCAGAATCTTTCACAATCTCGCAGATCTTTTGGTCAAGCTCCATAACAGTATATTCCAGCATTTCCAGGTATTCATTATCGCGTTTAGTTTGCTCCAGTTTTATAAGCGCCATAATGCCTAATAAAGATGCTACCGGCCTGCGCAGCTCATGCGATTGAATGATGGCAATACGGGTTAGCGCCGCGTTTTGTATGTTGATCTGATCTTCCTGCATTTTGCGCTCTGTAATATCAGCGGAGTTTATAGCCACGCCAATGATGTTGCCGTTTGAAGCGGTTATGGGCATAAAAGTAACTTCCATCCAGCACTCTTTTTCGCGCCCCGGGCAAACGTTCCATTCCCGGCGAACTATCTGGCCCGCAAATGCCTTTGTCAGGTTCTTTTTCATCGGCTCAACCACTTCCTGATCGGTAAATTCTGTTATCAAACCGCCGGTTTGCAGGCTTTTGTAATGTTCTGCCATGCAAAATTCGTCGGCCGCTTTGTTAAATGCCAGTATCTCCAGTTTTCTATTCACCAGTACGTGCGTGTCTTTTGAGCTGTCAAAAATAGCTTGCAGCTTAAATTCAGATTCCTCTATTTGTTTTTTCTGCCGTTCGGTTTCTGTATTACGGTCCTCCAAAATCTGCAGGGTAAAGTTAAGTTCCATTAACCTCATTACTTGTTTTGATAGAGTTTTTAGGGCCTGTTGCTGGGTTTCGTTTAAATCGCGTTCTTGCATATCAATAACGCACAGGCTGCCAATGTTATGCCCGTCATTGGTAGTTAAGGTGGCACCGGCATAAAAACGCACATGCGGGTCCTCTGCAACAAGTGGGTTATCGCTAAAGCGTGTATCGGTCGTCATATCAGGCACAACCAACAACCCGTTTTGCTGTATGGTGTGGTTGCAAAACGCCAGCTGGCGCTCGGTGCCTTCCATATCTACACCCTTGCTGGCTTTAAACCACTGCACTTTCTCATCAACCAATGTTATAAGTGCTACCGGTGTATTGCACAGCTGCGCGGCAAGGTCAACAATTTGTTTAAGGTCTGCTGCAACATCCGGGCTTAGTTGGGTAAACCTGCTCACTGCTTCCAGGCGGCTCTTTTCATCGGTCATATCAAGGCAGGTAAAGGTTTTCTCATGTGTTTGGGCTATATCTATATTACGATTTTGGGATAAACTTGGTTTTTAAAGGTCGATGTTAGTTTGCTAAATAAGCTGTAACTTTTGCAATACAAAGGTTACCCTACAGTTACAATTTAACTATTGTTATATTTTAATAGCTATTAATGTCATTTTGCAATTTTATAACCGGGGCAGCACGCATTTGAATACTTTTGCGGCAACTAAAATAAAACATATGAAGGCTTTTATATTTGATCTGAATGGTACCATGATAAACGATATGGAGTTTCATACCCGTGCATGGATGCATTTAATGAACCACGACCTGGGCGGCAATTTTACCTGGGACGAAGTAAAAGCACAGATGTATGGCAAAAACCCCGAAGTGCTGGTACGTATGTTTGGCTCTTTCAGGTTTACCGAAGCCGAAATGAAGGAGCTGTCTTTTGAGAAAGAACGGCGCTATCAACATGAATATTTACCCCAATTGGCCCTGTTGCCGGGTTTGCATCGGTTTTTAGAAAAGGCGCATAAAGCAGGTATAGTAATGGGGATAGGCTCGGCCGCCATACCTTTTAACATTGATTTTGTACTGGATAATTTGAATATACGCCATTATTTTAAGGCGATAGTTAGTGCCGATGATGTTACCATAAGCAAGCCGCACCCCGAAACTTACCTGCGTGTGGCGGAGCTGTTGCAGGTACCACCCACAGATTGCCTGGTATTTGAGGATGTACCCAAAGGTGCGGAGGCCGCTCTGAATGCCGGGATGGAAGCAGTTATTTTAACTACTACCCATCAACAGCATGAATTTGAAAACCTGCCTAACGTAATACACTTTGCTGACGATTTTACCGGCGATTTTTTTGAGCAGATAGTAGGATAATTGCCCTTTGCTGCGTGGAAAGCATTTGTAATAAACTTTTTGCAGCTTTTATTCGTTAACTCATCATGAAAACAAAACTACCTATTGCAATTTTAAGCATAAGCGCTATAGCGTTTTTAAGTTCCTGCTCGCAGGTATACCGCCCGGCACTGTTTCATCAGGATATTGTTTACATGCCCAAACCGGCCTCGTTTGATAAGGAAAGCACGGCTAACTACGTTTCGGCGGGCCTTAATGTGCACAGCAATAATAATATGAACGATGCTATAATAAGCGGGCAGCTTAACCTGAGCCGTGCGCATACATTTAAAAATTTTAACGTCGCTTACGGAGCGTTCGGGTCATTGGGCGATTATCAGAACGGATCAAGCGACAAATCGGCAGCTAACTACTTCAATAGTAAATACTTTGGCGCAGTTGGTGGGCGCTTTTCAGCCAATTTTTATGTACACCAGGATAGAGCAGATATTCGCTTTATTGGTGTTGAGGCGGCATACAGCCGTGAGTTTGGCGATTACGCAGATTTCCGAAAGATGTTGGTAATGCAGCCAGGCGACAGGGTTGATGCGCGTACTGAGCTGGTAAGTGTGGGTTTAACCAGCGAGGTGCTGTTTCATGGGAAGAACAATACCGCTGTTCAGCACGGTATTCGCGGATTTTTGGGAACCACATTTGGCTATAACCCAATAAACGAAGAGATTTATGATAATGATACAGCTACCCAGCGCATGTTTAGGAATATTTACCCTAAGGCCAGCTATTTTATAAACTATAACCAGTATTTTGGTACCATTGAAGTAGGCAGCGCGGTATTTTTGAGGTTCGGGATAAAGTTTTAACGGGAAGTGATTTGCCCGCTAAACTCGTTTTATATCATTTAACACTAAAACCAATGTTTGGTAACCGAACTTTAATCTTCAATAGCTAATTTTAACCATTTAATAAACACACAACATTATGAAAAGAACAGCAAAAGCCCACTGGAATGGCACTTTAAAAGAGGGTGCAGGTACCATTACTACCCAAAGCACTACATTAAATAATACCCAATATTCTTTTAAAACCCGTTTTGCCGACGGCGTTGGCACCAACCCTGAAGAATTGATAGCGGCTGCACACGCGGGCTGCTTTACAATGGCTGTAGGTGCTGCATTAAGTCAGGCTGGTTTTACCCCCGGCGATTTGGATACCGAAGCTGTTTTAGAATTAGATATGGTGGCTTTGAGCATTACAGGCATTCACCTGGAGTTAAAAGCATCAGCAATTGAAGGCGTATCTGAAGACCAGTTCAAAGAAATTGCCGAAGGTGCAAAAGCTAATTGCATTATATCAAAAGTATTGAACGCACCTATTACATTAGGCGTTAGCTACCAATAATCAGGAGAGAAATATTAATTTAAAAACAAAGCCGTGTTAGTATGTAGCACGGCTTTGTTGTTGTATAAAGAATATGAGTTAAAAAAAATAAAAACTTGATGTCATTTCGACAAAGCATGGGGCGCTTGTGAGGTGGGGCGAAGGAGAAATCTTTTCGAGCATTAATATTAGACGATCTGTTCGAAAGGATTTCTCAGTCGCGCTTCCGCACTTCCCACCCTCGTGCTCCATCGAAATGACATTTCTGTATTATTTGTGGTGATTTTTTGTTACCCCCGACTCAAGTTATGTAGCATAGCTAAATAACTATTGCAAATACTTTCCCACGATAGGCATGCGCCTGCCCATGCCAAAAGCCTTTGGCGATACCCGTAAAATGGGTGGTGTTTGGTAACGTTTGTGTTCAGAAATATTGATCAACCGTAAAGTGCGTTTTACCGTAGCCTCATCATAACCCATTTTTATAATCTCGGCTGATGAGCGCCGTTGCTCAACATATTCAAAAATTATCTTGTCCAGCACATCGTATTCCGGTAACGAGTCTGAGTCCTTTTGCCCGGGGCGTAACTCTGCCGATGGCGGTTTAACAATAGAGTTAATGGGGATTATTTCTGCATCTTTATTTATAAACCGGGCCAGCTCAAACACCTGCGTTTTGTACACATCGCCAATAACAGATATGCCGCCGCACATGTCGCCATATAAGGTTCCATAGCCCACGGCAGCCTCGCTTTTATTAGAAGTATTTAATAATATATATCCAAATTTATTGCACATGGCCATCAGCAAAACGGCTCTGCTGCGCGATTGTATATTCTCTTCGGCAATGTTAAAGGGCAGGTTGTCAAACTGCGGATGCAGGGCGGTTTCAAAAGCGTCGGTTATATGTTCAATGGCAATAGTTTGATGCATACAGCCCAGGTTATCCACCAGGTCTTCGGCATCTTTAATAGAATGGTCGCTTGAAAATTTGGAAGGCAATAATACTGCCATTACATTTTGCGGCCCAAGCGCTTTTGCTGCCAGGGCACATACAACCGCTGAATCTATCCCGCCTGACAGGCCCAAAATAGCCTGCTTAAAGCCCGATTTTTTGAAATAATCTTGAATGCCTAAAATAAGTGCATCGTGAATTTGGGATATATCACTATCGCGCTGTTGTTTTATGGTTGATGGGTGATCAAAAGTAATCTCGCCATTGTCGCCTAAAGTATAATAGGCCATACCTTCGGTAAAGTAAGGCATCTCATCAATCACGGCACCTGTTTTATCAAACACTAATGACCCACCGTCAAAAATCAGCTCTGTTTGGGCACCTACGTGGTTAACGTATAACAGGGGCAAATTGTAGCGGCTTGCATTATCTTTTAAAATAGCAATCCGCTCCTCGTCGTGGTTATAAGCAAACGGCGAGGCCGCTATGTTTATCATCACATCGGGCTGCTGCTCAATCAACGTGTCCATTGGGCGCGTTATATACAGCGGGTTTTCTATGGTGTTCCAAAGGTCCTCGCAAATAGTTAGCGCAATGCGTTTGCCCTTAAAATCAATACAGTTAAATGTTGTTGATGGCTCAAAATATCGATACTCGTCAAAAACATCATAATTAGGCAGCAAAGCTTTTTCAACCACGGCTTTAACCTGGCCATTCTCAATAAACCAGGCGGCGTTGCTCAAATCTTTACCCTCGGGTTTGTTGTTGGGTATGGGCAGGCCAATTATGCAGGCTATATCTGTACATGCAGCTGCAATTTTGCGGGCAGACTCATCGCACAGGGTAATAAATTCATTCAGCTCCAGAAAATCACGCGCAGGGTAGCCGCTTATGCATAATTCTGCAAATACCACCAGATCAGCACCGTTTTGCCGCGCTTCTTCAATAGATTGAATGATTTTGGCAGTGTTTGATTCAAAGTTACCAACGTGATAGTTAAGCTGGGCGAGGGCTATTTTCATAAGTATAATTAACGTTTACGGATTTGCACCCAAAAAATATTAAGCTAATTTTGCTGAAAGTATAAAAATGACAGCAACCTACAGCAAGTTGAAACAAATTTATTTAATTTTTTGCATCGGCATATTATTTACATCATGCGGAGGTAATAAAAATATTGATGTAAGCAATATTGCTGTTGATGTTAAAATTGAGCGTTTTGATCGTGATTTTGATAAAATGCGCCAAACACCTATGCTGCAACAAGCGGCTTTACTTCAAAAAAAATATGGCAACTTTTATGCCGACTTTACCGGGCAGATCCTGGAAGCTGGCAATATAAATGATACCGCTTACTATGGCGTATTGCGGCAAATATTTGCCGGGGATGCCTATCGGGATCTGAAACACGACGTTGACTCGGTTTTCCCAGGCGGTATGGAGAAACAAAACGCTGAACTAACCGATGCTTTTCGTCGTATTAAGTACTACTATCCTGATAAAAGCCTGCCTAAGGTTTATGCTTACTTTTCGGGTTTTAAGGCGCAAACTACAATTGGCGACGGCTACTTCGGTATAGGCCTTGATATGTTTTTAGGTGCCAACTCGCGCTTTTACCCGGCGCTTAGAGAAACCTTTCCGCATTACCTTTCGCGCAGGTTTACGCCCTATTATATTGCGCCGCGCGTTGTTGAAGGCATTGCCCGCGAGGACATGTTCCCTGAAAATGAAAGCGATAAAACGCTTTTATCAAAAATGATATATGCCGGTAAGGTGCTTTATTTTATGGACCACATATTACCCAACACGGCAGACACATTAAAGATTGGCTATACGGCCAGCCAAATAAAATGGTGCACAGAATTTGAGGGCCAAATTTGGGGCTATTTTTTAGAAGAGAACCTGCTGTATGAAACTGATTACCAGAAAATACAAACTTACGTTAACGAGGCTCCATTTACACCCGGCCTTGGCGAGCATAATGAGTCGGCACCTAAATTGGGCATATGGGCGGGCTGGCAGATTGTAAAAAAGTATATGGCTGAGCATAAGGAAGTAACATTGCAACAACTAATGGCCCAGGGCGACGCGCAAAAAATATTGAACGAATCCAAATATCGGCCTAAGTAAAAACATTGCTCAACCTGAAAAAAAAAGGAGTTGAAAGCATTTGCCTTTCAACTCCTTTTTTATGTCCTTTACCTCCTGAAAGACCTGTTCGGTTTTATTTCATCAGATTAATAAAATCGTCAAACAAATAACGGCTATCATGCGGGCCGGGAGATGATTCGGGGTGATATTGTACCGAGAAAGCTTTTTTGCCTTTAACGCGTATACCTTCTATTGATTGATCATTCAAATTAACATGGGTTATTTCAACTTTATCAGATGCACGTACCGCATCAGGTACCACACCAAAACCATGATTTTGTGATGTTACCTCGCAGTGGTTAATAATGATATTTTTAACCGGATGGTTTAAACCGCGGTGCCCGTTAAACATTTTTTTGGTGGGGATGCCGTTTGCCAAGGCTAACAACTGGTGGCCTAAACAAATG